>Ga0208794_1000205_pt1 | contig 48313 bp, 62 predicted proteins | sample 32_taG_FD_184106 | JGI IMG/M metagenome (GOLD analysis project Ga0208794, IMG submission 184106) | Marine viral communities from the Gulf of Mexico - 32_GoM_OMZ_CsCl metaG (SPAdes) (version 2) | ecosystem: Environmental > Aquatic > Marine > Oceanic | place: Atlantic Ocean: Gulf of Mexico... | reverse complement strand
AGAAAACTCGGCTCTCCGTAAAGCAATGGCACAATCATACGCTGCCAACCCGCAAGCGTGGGAAAAAGCAGGTACAACTCCAAATAAAATACTCGAACAACGTCGATATGTCCAAAGACAAAAATCACTCCAACAAGCAGCACCCATAGTACCTTTATCTTTTGATGTTGGAACTCAAAGACCAGAATATTTGTTTAAAACACCGTCGGCCAATTCACAAATACAAGAAAAAAACGTACTTGAGAAAATTGGACAGGGTATGTACAACCAAGCAGTTGATCAACAGGGCATCGTGAATTGGGATTACAAGAATAAATCCGTATTGAATCGAGCAATTGATTACGGTTTCCAAGGAGATTGGAACCGTGCAGGTCAGGTCATATCACAAAACCCTGAACGTTTCGTAGGTAATTTAGCAGTGGAAGTTCCTATCAATTTGATCCCAGTACCTGGTGCTGCAGGTGTACCTGCTCTAGCCAAACTTGCAAAATATACACCAAAGATTGCCAAAGGTGTTGATAATTTGGTAGGTGAAATTGGTAAAGGACTTGATACATTAGGAGGTAAACTCGATAAATCATGGGAAAAAAGGATAGACATTGACGGTGACGGTATGTATGTAGATGATATTAGAGTAGATGGAGATCTACTAGATAATGTAAAGTCGAATAAGGATCTCGATAACGCGAAAAACCAACAACGTTTGAGGGATGATCCTGAGATCATGGCATCGAGTGAAGAACTCAATCCTTTTCAGAAACGTGTGATTGACGACCTCAACCCAAGTGGTAAGGTTGATCTTGCTGAAATCCCAAAATATCAACCTGCAGGCAAACAAAAAGCATTTGATGTTCTGAGTAAATACGGTGTCACTGGTTTCACTGGTAAATCAGGCAAATATACATCAGATGAAATCATAAAAGCCGAGAAAGAAATCGCAAGAGCAACTGATGACTTTGAACGTGCAGGGGCACCTATGACCCCAAAGTTTCAGAATTACATGAAAGAATTAGACAATCAGTTCTACGGTGGACTTGGTAATTATCAAAAGGGAGGTTGGAGAGTTGTTCCGGCACCTGTAGCAATAACAGCAAAGAGTGAAAAATCAAATACACAGGCTCAGAAAAACGTAAAGAAACCAAAGTCCGTTTGGCAAGATGACGGTAAATCAGTCATGGGTGCACTTCAAAGTGACATCGATAAATGGGGACGTTTGTTCTAATGGTTCTATTGATACTACCGTTATTGTTGTTGGAGATGAATGCAAATAAATTCCAACGTCCAAAGAAAGGCAAAGACCCTATACCAAAATTCAATTTTCCCAATCCGTATTTGACAAAACCAAGGAAAAAGAAAAAGTAACATTAAATTTATCTATAATGCGTATAGTGTATAATTATGAAATGGTCATGTGGGTGTGAATTAAGATTGGCAAGGTCTGAATTATCAGATGTGTCCACACTAAAATTATGTGTCAGACATAAAATAACCAAACTGGATAAAGTCACTGTACCTATAACTGTGACAAACAAGAGACCGACAAAGTGTAGATCTTGTGGTCTAAAGACTGGTTGGCATACAGTTGAATGTCCAAAGGCTGACTTGAGATGTTTGTAGAGATATTGTGTATCATGGCTGGCGTTGCTGGTCTTGGATTGGCAATTATTGAATACGAAAGAAAGAAACGTATTGGGCAAAAAGCTTGGTTTGTTTAGTTTCATATAGCACGGTAGAGAAGTTAAATCTGCCATGATAATGAATTTGATAGTATTGTTTTTGGCAGCAAATATGATGCTTAATGTAGTATTCCTACCAGGAACACCTTTCTACGTCAACGGTACTGATTCTTGTTATTACAACGGCACCGCAATTGACAATGATTCATTGTTTGAGGTGACTCAAGGAAATGAAACTATCGTCAACGCCAGTACCATTAGAGATGAGGCACAGTATCCAACCAACCAAACTTGGAATGGTACAATATTCGAAGGTGCTGGAAATGTATTCAATTCGTTTACGGATGCTGGTGAGCAATTATACAAGTACGGTGAAATAATGAGAGGTATTGTATTGGGTGGCTTTATCGAAGACGTGATAGATAACGTTGTTCTAAATTGTTACTTTGACACAGATGGAAGATTGGCACAAGGTGCAGACCATGCATTTTGGACAAACATGAAATCAGGCATCAGCGGAATAATATTGTTCCTACTTGTGCTCACGGTTTGGTACCATATTTCGGGGCGTGGGCATTTATTAAGTTCATAACCTCATTTTATTTTTTCAATCCAAAAATACAAAGTTGTGCATACTATACAGTATAGCGAAGAATTTGCTACTGCAACCCATTGTTCGCATTTTATTGTGCGATACACTCGTATATGAAATTTAAAATACGTCGGTTAAACAGTAAACTTGACATCCATCAGTCCGACCATTGTTCGCACTTTTGTCAGGATTGATGGGTGTCATTTTTAATTTTATATAGAAACGGTGTTTAGAATCATTGCGAATAATGGTTATGAGTTTAGAGGCTCGGAAGAAACTATCTGAGCAACGTAAAGGTAAGAACAACCCAATGTATGGGAAGAAGCCCAATGCTAAACAATTAGCAGGTCTCAAAAAAGGTTGGGACAAAGAAACTTGGAGACAGAATTGGTATGATGAAAATGGTGTTCATAAATATGGTAAAAATACAGTTTTCAAAGCAGGTAATGTCCCATGGAATAAAGGAATCAAGGGTGAACGAAATGGTATGTATGGTCGCAAGCACACAGAAAAAGCCAAAGCCATCATGCGTGAAACACGTCTAAAGACTAGGTTTGAATTAGAATCAAAACAAGAACGCATACTACATGATTTACTAGACTCTAGAGATACAGAGTTTGAGACGCATGTACCACTACCTGGCAAACCTGATGTCTTCATCAAACCTAACGTTTGTGTGTTCTTAGATGGTGAGTATTGGCATGCAAACCCCAAGACATTCTGTTCCAATTACCTATTCACAAAGAAAAGAAAGGTGGTCACAGCCCAAGACATATGGGATTATGATGAATCCATAACAAAAGAACTTGAGGATAGGGGATATGTAGTACTTCGGTTCTGGCAAGATGACTTTGAGAAAAACCCTGAACTGATGCTTGAATCTATACTGATCAGTGGTAGAGGACACCTACTATCCAGTTAGGGTAACTTTTAATTTTTATACAAAGTATTCGTGGTCTTCGTATGGCTGGACGATGTAAAGGATTGTGTGTTGCAAATCATAAAACATATCCGATGCCAGGGCCCTATTACGCAAAGTACCCAAAGTGCAACATATGTTCACTACGTATAGAATGGGATGGATTATGGTGTCCTTGCTGTGGTTACAAATTATCAAGACGTGGAAAACAAGCTAGCATCGAGGCAAAAAGAATATGACAAGAAAGACAACAATGTTGACATCTAGTATGATAAAAACAAAGATGTCTCTCAATAACGGAACACAACCAGTGTGCAGGGTTTGCTCAGAGCCATTTTCTAAAGGAGACACAATTCATACCGTTGGTGGTAAAAAAACAAAATGGTATCACATACTATGTGCCAGAAAGAAAAACATACTTTAAATTCAAATAGGACCAATTTCAAACAATTCATGTAGAACTTTACAAGTCATCTAGTTCTGCACCCACTGTTGAGGTGTATTCCGCGCCAAATTCCCCGCAACGGAACGGAGTATGATGGATGCATTAGGTGGGTCTTCACTCAATACTTTAGTTTCATATACAAGAATCACCTAAAATAGGCATGAAATTGGACGGTTTCTCCAAGTTTTTTAGTGGTATGGGTGACATGAATATGGGTAAAGATTTCTCTGAATTATTGAAAGGAGTAATGAGAAAGTAATGGGTGAATATCCAATCACAGCCAAGAAAGCTGGTTTTACTGATTATACTGAACGAGAGTTTCATAAAAGAATCAACATGAAAGATTACCCATTTCCTAAGATGGATCTAACTGGTAAGAAGGGTGTTCCAAAAGGAACCAGGAAGTACATCTGTATGGTCGGTAAATGTTCTGGTGTTTTGAATGAGGACGACGAAAATGGCAATAAGTAAAGAAGGTAGAATTTACAAAAACGAAAGAATCAACGGTGAGTTATACCGTGTAATGTATTACAAAGGTAGTGATGGTAAATACAAACGTTCCAAATATCCAAAGAAGATCAACGAGAAAAAAGCAAAGCCAATGAAAAAGACAAAGTCTAAACCTAAACCACAACCACAACAACAAGTAAGACAACAACCACCTATGCAACCAACCACAACCCAGCCTCAAAATTCAGATGTACCTATTGCACAAAGAAGACCACAGCCAATACGTGAAAGACCTGCAATCATTGATGATTATGGTCCACAAAGATTGGGTCAAACATCAAGAAAGATGGCTATGGAAGCTGGAAGATTTACGCCTAAAAGTGGTGCAACAAGCAACCTCATCAACGAATACGCTTCATTAGGTAGACGACGTAGATTTTGAATGTCTCTAAACCAGAGAAAAAATTAACAAAGAAACTTCGATCTCTAAAAATCAAAGTACAAACACAGAAAAAAATCAACGGTCACAAAGTAGACATTTTCATTAAACCCAATATCTGTGTCGAAGTTGATGGGAAGATATGGCATAACTTTCCATTTGGCACACAGAAGGATCATGCAGAAGAATCATGGTTGAGGAACAACGGATACATAGTACTACGGTTTTGGGATAGCGAAGTGAATGAAAATATAGAAAGTGTAGTTGCTACAATACTTGCCCATAAACGTGGCAGTTCAGCATACCAGTTCACAAACTTTGCGCTTCATTGGTGACGGACCATTGGTAATGGACACTTTTTCGTTCGTGGATGCCCACTCTTATACGATCTCAATCTACGAGTAGTCACTTTCTTAGGGTTGTACTTATAGCGATAAACTTCAGGGTGCAACTCTGCACAGTGCTTCTGACACATGTTTTTTTCACGCCAACATTTGACTTGTCGTGCCTGTCTAGTGGTTTCAGGACAATCTTTTACAATACAATGCATGATTTCATGCGTAATCACTAGTATTTCAAATTAAGTTTGCCCAACAAAACAATAGAATCTCCTATTTGAAACAGTCGTAAATCATGCCGTACTGTAAACTATTTTTTTGTTTCTTATAGGAGTGTCATACAATTGTAATCAATGATAGACATTTCCTACATTATGGGATTCATTGGTGTAGCAGTCGGTCTGATCATTGGTATCCTCATTTATTCTGAGGTAGAACAAGCCATTGATTGTCCAAACGCAACTACCAACGCTGATGGAAACACCGCATGTACTAGAGCAAAGTCAATCGCATGGACAGTAATTAGCATCTTGCCAATTTCAATGTTCTTCGCATTGTTTGCAATTTTCGGTGGTTTCAGTAGAGCAGTCGGATAGACTCGCGATTCCATACGGACACTCGCATGGCGAGAAACCTTCGGGTAGAGGATAACCCGCGTGGCGTGATCCACGACAAAAACATCTATCTTCTTTCTAATTCAAAAACAAAAAAACAAAACAGTTATTCCATGTGTGAATTTTGTTTTAAATAGAATACTGTACAATCATATTCATGGTTAGCGGTTCTGCTTTCGGTGGTTTGAGACCATCTACACCTGCAGGTCAATCTGGTGTAAAGAATGCAAAATCACTGGGTAAGACTTTCAAACTTGCTGCTGGTTCTAAGACAGGAATAGGCACAAAGGAAATGCCATTACCAAAATTACCAGAGAGTAACAAAACATTGGGTATCGCCGGTGGTAACCCTATGGATAAAAGACTTGGTGGTAGCAATCCTGGTCTCGCCAAATTACGTGCAAAATACAAGAAGGGTGGCAGGAAGCAATCAAAGAGTGAATCAAACGCATTAGTTAATTTCTATCAAAATCTATCTAATACGAAATACTAATTTAGTTTCATATAGCGTCCTAAGACACCTGCGGTTTCTTAGTATCTTCCCTTTTGTGTGGACATTTACCGTAAAAACCAATAGCCATATTACAGTTATGACACGCCACTCTGAATCCATCTGGGTAATCATTCATACGTAACCACCTGTAGATGTTCTTCCCCTTGATCTCTTTACGGTGTTTATTGCCACCTCCATTGATATGGTCCATGCCTAAGAACATGATTTCTGATTCATTGCAACAAAAACACCTACCGCCATAATGTTTGATGGTGTTAATTCTTTCTTGACGTCGTTGTTTCAGTCCATTCAATCTAGTTTTTGCCAGTCGTTTTTCGTATTGATCTGGATTATTTATTTTGAGATTCTGATAATAATTGTTGTTTGTTTCTTGTTTTCTTGCTCGCTTAATGGGATCTTCCAATCGTTTTCTTTCAGTAGAATTTACTTTTATTCTGTAACTTGGATCTGACATTCGTTTTCTTCGTGATGCATTATCACGTTCTAACTTTGAAGTCATCATATAACAGCAGGTATGATTGCTATATAAAATTTAGATTTAGCATCTTCACTTTAGTTTCATATAGATAGTAATCAGTAATTATTATGTGATAATTAACAGTGAGATGAAACTCACAGGAGGTGGTGTTTCATGGCAGTCAACGTAGTACTTAGAGCAATAATTTCGGTTTTTGCAATTGGTATTGCGATGATTGCCTTTTCATGCCAGCAGTTTACGATTTGTATTATAACCAAGATCTTTGGGCGACGGCGCCTGCTGAAGCACTTGCAGTTAGAGATAACGTATATGCAACATTCTTGAGTCTACCTTTGTTCATGATAGGTGCTGTATTCCTCTGGTCTTACATTTCAACCAGTAGGAGGGATTATGGATATTGACAAAAAAACCAATGCCAAACCCATATGAACTCATGGCTGCAGCCTACACCCCAAATGGAAAAGCTGAATTAGCTGAAAAATATCCACATCTTAAGGATCAAATATATGGCAAAAAGAAAAGAAAAACTAAGAGATCTTAAACAAAGATTTGACTTAAGTTGGGGACTGGTTGGATTTCTTTCAATGGTATTAGTGGTTGCGTATTTCACTTTCAGGTAATAATAAATTAAAATACTGTGATTCTACTAAAACTCCATGGCAGCAGGAAAGTTCAAAACAATCACGATGAACGAAAACACACTAAACCGCTTGAATGGAAAGATGTCAGCTTCACAAGCACTTGAAAAAATAATGAGAGACAGAGAAAAAATGATTAAGTTTGCCAAACAGTTAGACCCGAAAAAAGCTCCACCTGTTATCAAGACTTATAGTAAAATCAATTTCAAATACTATTCATTCTAAACAACATTGTTGTTATGCGAAAGGTGTGGCAAAAATGAAATTATTGGAAGAAAGAGATTATGTGTTCACTGTAGGAAAAAAGATCGTATCAAGAAGATCAAGAACCCACCACCAAAACCTAACTTCAAACCATCCAAGACCGTCATCGTTGATGAATGTGTCAACACGAGAGAACTCCAGAAGAAGATTAGAGATATGGGTTATGCCTGCTTTACTATGAGAAAGGGCACACCTGATGATAAAATCAGGGAAAGAATAAAGACCGATGAAAACTACCTTTTACTCACAGCAGACAAAGAATTACATAAATCATTACAATCAAAATCAATCTTGGTCGGTGGTCAATTCAAGCCTGAACAAATAAATTTTTTATATGATACCATTATACAGAAATTATGAAAGATGTCTTCTCAAGCATTCTCAGGAATATTGGTTCAGCAAAAGGAGCTGGTGAGTTCTTCAGCGATAAAATATTCAGGGGAAAGTAAAACAACTGTCGCCAAGCACAGTGTAAACAGCCTAGTTTGTCATTTCTAGGAACAAAATTTTATAAAATTTTAAATAGATCAACATTATACTATTATTCATGTTAAGTGCAGGATCTTTTGTATCAAGCATGATGGCTGCAGGTAAAAATGCAGGTAGCATCTTCGGTACAGTAAAAGAAGCAGGTGCTGGCGCATCAAAAAGCTTTTTCAGATGGTAATCGACAACTAATTTTTTGTTTTTCTCTGTCGATACCACTTAAACCCCAATAGTAATTTCAATTTTATATAATCATTATTTGTCAGAAATAAATGACGTGACTCTTCCACTTTTCACTGCAAGTTTATCGAAGTTACCGATCGCCATAGTAAAGGGTGGTGACCGTAGACTACGTTTCTTCAAGGTAAAGAAATATGCAGATAAATTCTGGTCTACCAAAGATGGTTTAACATTCGAACTTGACGACCGTTATGAATACCGTTGGAAGAAAACATCAATCTACATATTCAATTTCTCAAACTCAAAACCTCTATCATTAGCTGGTATGGAAGAAATTGATGAAACACTCAAGGAAGAAGGAGAATCAGAATTATTCAACTTGGAAGATTTCACCATGGCGCTTCAGGATATGAAACAGGCAAATCCTGGATTGGATATTGAGCAGGTCCCAATGCCAGAAGACCTCACAGTAAAGATGGATGTTAGAACTCAGAGATTTCTTCAAGATTATTTTGCTGATGATGAACGTGCAAAGACAGAACAAATGATCAAGGTTCACAGACAAAAGAATCCAATCATTCAGTTCTCTGGAGAACTTGTTCCTATTGGTAAGAACAGTGGAGACTACGCAGTGGTTCAAGTAGCACATAAACAATTAGACATCGTTCCAATGTGGGTGAGAGATGAAGTTGCTTACACCAAGTATGGTGCTTTTGATTATAGTTTAGACAATGTGTACTACGTTCAAAAACAGGCTATCGCATTCTTTGTACTCAATGCCGAAGAAGATGGCAAGGTATTACCTATGCCAAAACAAGTTGAGAAACTGATGCGTGGTATGATTAGGAAGGGTCAATGGGATTTAGTCAAGAGTTTCGAAACACCTCACAAGAACAAGATCAAAAAGAAAAAGCCTGGAACGACATTGATGGTAGTTCCAATCGATATGACGAATGTCCCAGATGTTTCCATTGATGATCCTAAAAAACCGAAAGGCAGAAAATGGGGCTTTAAGATGAGAAAAAAGAAAAAAATGAAATCATCATTATCAAAACAACCTAAACAGGTGGAAGCAGAACCAGTGCATCCTGACCAACCAATATCAAATGAGGAATTAATTGATTACATACAAAAACACCCAGAAATGATAAAAGAACAAGAGACAGAACAATCTGTTGAAGTTGAGGATGACAAAGAAGACTTTGTTTTTGATGATGCAACCGAACCAGCACCACAAGAAGTAATTCAACAACAAGAGCCAGAGCCAGAACCACAAGTTGAAGAACCAAGATTAGAATTTGAACCACAGTTAGAGATGGACGACCCAACTGGACCACCAAGATCATGAGAATAATAGACGACGATGATGATGAATTTGAGGTAGAAGAATACCAAGTCAAAAGACCCAAGAACGTCTCAATATCTTCAGAGAAATCACTTGCGCAATTCGTAGCAGATTCACCAAGAACTTATCATTCCATGTTACAAGATCTTTTCACATCAAACTTATCCGTAAATACAAAACTTTCTGACGTGTTCAAGAAGGCAACGCCAATCATTTTGATATTCGGTATCGTCATGATCGTAGCATTGATCATGGGTAACGCACCAATGATTGTAGATTCAGTTGCAAAATACACTGGAACTACCAATAAGGTTGTTACAGAAACACGCATTGTTTACCTGAATGAGGACGAAGCGCGGGCGCAAGGTATGGATGTTCCACCTAATCCTAATGCACCTGACCCATCACCAATTGTAACTTGTCCTGCAGATATGGAATTGAGAGTCACTGAAGCAAGTCCAGAAGGTGAATGTATGCTCAAAGAAGTACCACCAGAGATAGAAGTAGATCCATCTGAAGCAACAAATCCAAGAATGGAGGGCTTTGATATTGTAGGTAACCTACTACCAAAAGTACAGACTGATGGATTCTTACCACCACCAAGAACAGGAGATCAGGATGTATTGAGGGAACAAGAATTACTCAGACAGCAGAATGCAACTGCTACCAACTCTACAGCCACCCCTTAAGTTTAATATAGGAAATACCCATTTAATTACTCATGGCAAGCGATTTGTTTGGTACATTCACCAATCTGTTTGGGTTGGTAATGGTAGGTGCAATAGCCAAAGAGGGCTTCAAGATGTTCGGTGATATGAGTTCAAACGCTGTAAAATCAAGTGGTAATTTCTTTGACTTTAAGTTAAAGTGATAATTTACAATTTCATATAGAAGCGAGAAGCACTGGATTATTATGCTGAAAGTACTCATTGTACTATTAGGATTTTTTGTACTTAGTGCCAGTGCTAGTTTTCCTTTAGTTTATGCACAAAACCAAACATGCCCAGACAACTGGGTTTGGAGTAATTCAACAGGACGTTGTATCACTTGTTGGGAAGTTGGTCAGTGTGCATTCACAACAGATCCATTGGGCACAATGTTATTACCATTTGAGAGAATATTTGGTGGTTTGAGTATAGTTGTATTTTGGGGATTAATGATTTCAATTATTTGGCTTAGAACACAGAACCCAATGTTGGTTGGGTTGTTGGGAACTGCAATGACGGCAGCGTATCTGACGGTGGCACCAGAAGCACCTGAAAATGAATTTGACGGTGCAAGACTTATTGGTGGTACACTATTCGCCGTCAGTATCGCAATATCGATCTACCACCTCATCAGCAGTAGGATCTACCAACCACCACAATGACAGACAACGATATACGAATACTTGTAAACAGAGGAGTCGCAATGGCAGATAGATACACATTCCTTTTTCCTGATATATCCAATTTGGAGAAAGCTGTAGCATTGAGAGATGAATTACAGAGTAAAGGAAATTACTATGACTTTGTTGAAAGAGTCCGTATGTGGATTGACTTGGAACCCAAAAGGGATAACATTGATTTCTACAAAACATTCTTTATTGAAATGAGACGATCTCTACAAACGTTGGAAAAGAATAAGGTGAGATTGGCATAGTCTATATGAACACAGAAGGCCAATTAATTGGTCATGGCGAAGACATTGTACATCTTTTGTTGAAACGGCAACTGCACATTGAAGACAGAAAGATCAAAGAATTTCCCGTTGACGGGTTGTATCGACAGATGCCTTTGGTTAATGTGCTTCATCAAGACTACATTATTGATCTATCAGAAGAACACCAAAAGGGTTCAATTGATGTTTTCCTAGTGTTTCATGGAATAAAATATGCCGTCAGAATACAGAACGGAGGCACGACCAAGAATAAAAAAGGCGGTCATTATGGTGATCACAAGTCAAAACATGACAGTGTACAGAAAATGATGATGGAAAAATCAGGCATTATCGTGGTAGATGTGTGGCAACATGAATGTAAAAACATATTCAAAGACAGGGATAACGACGCAAGTCTTCAGGAATTGAAAGATGCGTTCTATCAACATCTAGAGATTTTCCCTTAAATTCAATTTCATATAGTAGATTGAATGATTTTTCTTTATGTCTTATGAGGGCGACTTTCAACCGAACCCACAACAAGCAGGCCAATTAAACACAGACCGTACTATCCAATTGCTCACAGAAGCAATAGATCGTAAAGACTTTCTTTACCGTACACTCTTTGGTACGAAGTACCTCCCTCAAGTAGTCAAACAAATAGAATTAATTCCACTTTATTTTCCAATAGTCAATCGTAGAAGACGAGAGACATTGAATATGTTTTATGAATTATACAAGAATACATTGATCTCAACCACATCAATTGATGGTAAGACAATGAACTTACTCACAGAAACAAGAATCAAACACACACAAGAAGAGACACAAGGACGTGGCGGTGGAGGTCCAAAACCACCATTTGGGTGAGAGTAAATGATGCGTGAAGAAGAGATTGATGAACTGACCAAAGTGGGAACTGATAAAGATCTGAAGAAACACGCGAAAGAAGTTAAAGAACAATGTGACTGTAAGCATAAAGGTCATATCACACACTCTACAAAAACAGAGGGAACAAACTACAACAAGGGTTGGTGCTCTAACTGCAAGTCATATGTTTACAGTGAAAAGGTATTCTGTATCTGTTGTTTTGGTAAAGTAAAACACAAGGTACACTATTTACGTTGTAAGAGAATCTACAACAAAGCAATCAAAGACAACCAACCAATTTTAGACGCTTATCAGAATAAGGAAGACATCCCAAGCAGTATGTTTGTGGAAGTTGATTTTCAGAAAGCAAGATACCATATTCCAGTTGCTGCACTCGTCCGTTACAGTAACAACGGTTACAAACGTGAGACAATGGATGAACTACAAAGTGCAATCACCAAAGTCAAAAACTACAAGGCAAATTAATTTTATTTAGAAGCAGGTACAAGTTTCAACGAGTCAGAGTTAAACGATCATGCTTGACAGGGCACGGCAGAAATGCCAAATCCTTCCTTTTTTAAATACTAAATCAATACAGTTTCATATACGAGTACGTGTGGAGTGAATCCATGGTAACAGCATATTGTGTAAAATGTAAAGCCAAAAGGGAAATGAAAAACCCTACCAAAACCAAACTGAAGAATGGCCGTCCTGCAATGAAAGGTAAATGCCCAAAATGTGGAACAGGTATGTTCAGAATCGGAGCTGGTAAATAACCATGGTCGCCAAATCTGCAAAGAAAAAAACTGACGCCAAATTCAAGAGTGCTAAGAAAAACCTCAGCGAATTGACCAAAGGCGCAAATGACAGATTAAAATCACACTATGGTACAAAATACCGAATGAATACCAAGAAAGCTGGTAAAGCAGTCGGTGTCTCAAAAAAGAAGTAATCCTTCTCTTTTTTTCTTTTTTTAAGTTTCAAATACCTCTAACCCCAAAACATTACGTTGTCTGCAAGATTGAGAGGGAAGGCTAGTGCCTACTCTAAGAAAACTGCTAAAAAACCAAGAGAAGAAGCACCTCCACCTGAACCTGAAGTTAAAGAGCAATCCTTAGAGCAGGCAATTCAAGAATCTTATGCAAAATATTCTGATTTCTTCCCTGATAGTTATGTTCAACGATTACAAAGCCGTGGCATTATAGAAAAGCCACAAGTTAGGGCTAAACGTCCATCACCACAACAAAGAACACCAGAACCACCAAAACCAATAATACCAGAGGCAAGAGCCGAGGTCATCACTCCTGATGAAACACTGACACCAGAATATTGGGAAACAAGAGCCAGAGGTCAGTTTGATTTCATGCCTGGACAAAATATAGGCATTCAGAGCACAGGCCCATTAGCAACACCACAGGCTCCTCCTCCTCAACAACCAACTGACAGAGTTGGTATTGTAAGACAACAATTACAAGATGATCTATCTGACCAACAAAGAAAATTACAGGAGACATTAGAGATAATCAGAATTGAGCGTGCCAGAGTACGTTCTACATCAAATGATGCATCAGTGGACACAGAAAACGAAGCCACCATGAGAAAACTGTCTCCACGTTATACACAACTGGCTGCAGAAAGAGAATCACTGTTAGCAGACATCAATGATATTCAAAATCAAATAACTTTACTTGATGCAGACATCGAACAGCGTGCATCTGAAGCACAGTCTGGTGCTTTCGATCCATTAGAATCAGCAGGTCAATCATTTTCTGGTATTCCAGCAGACAACCCAATGGAGAACCCAAAAGGATTGGCACCTGTTACTGTTCCAGCAGAAACACCAGCAGCCAGAGCAAGGGCAACAGGAACAACTGGTACTATCGTAGATCCTAATTTCACATTGGGTGATTTCTCCAAAGATGCCATCAAATTCATGGGAATACCAACAACCGAAGGAATACCTGGCATGGCATTGTCACAAAGAGAGCAAGAACAGCAATCATTCATACCAACTGCATATGCAGAAGAACAACCTGAACAACAAGCAGAACAAGTATCACCTGAATATGGACCATTACAAGATTTACCACAATTTGAACAACAAACAGAACAAGAAACAAGTTTTATGGATCAATATAATCAAGCCATTGCAAACGCAGGTCAACAGGCATTGAATGATGCAGGTCCAACTCCGTTTGGTGGATATGACAGTAAGGAACAACAGGAAGAAGCACTTCAAGAAGCAATTGTCCAATCTCGTCGTGATTATCCAGAACAATTTACAAAAGCAGATTATTCTGCAAGCCCAGAATCAACTATGGATCAATCAGTCATGGAGTTAGCTGGTTATGAAAGACTTGGCGATGGCAGTTACATTCCAATGAGAGTTGGAAGTGAACAAGGATTCTTCTCGGCAAGCCCAGAAGGTGGAATCATTGGTCCACGTCAGGCAACAGTATCGGTTAAAGATCCAGTAACTGGCGAAGTGAGAGAAGTAACAAAAACATCAACAATGCAAGTAGGTGGTATAGATCCAACTTCACCTGAAGGGCAAGTCATTCAACAAATTTATGCACGTCAAGCCAAAGACAGATTCGAGAATCTCAAACAACGAGAATACATCACTGCATTGAGAGATGGCAAAGTGTCATTTAGAGAAGCACTGACAGAGCCAAGAACAACACAGGCTTTCATCACTGGTGGTGTCAAAACGCCTGGCGTTAACCCAGAACGTATCGCAAACATAGAACAATTCTTCAACGAACGTGGTATCTCAATGGACGAAACCATGCGTTCTCTAAACCTCAGAGGTGAACGTGTTGCAAGAGATGCAGTAATGGAAGATCCAACCAAAGCAATTGGTGATTTGAGAGACTTGATAACACCAGCAACCTTTAGACGATTTGATGAACCAGAGTTCCCAGCAACTGGTATCAGTCCAGCAGATCAGATAGAAAGAGATTTCCAAACTTCTATTCGTGGAGCTGTTGAAGCACAGAAAACCGCAATAACAAAATCACAGAAACAACTGGTATCACAAGATTTCAATGAACAACTTCAAACGTTTGTAAAAGATAACAATTGGGATACAATCAACACACCTGACACAGAATGGACATTCACATATCTGCCAGATGGTGAAACATTAGAAAGTTTAAGAGAAAAACAACAAGAAGCAACCCTATCATCTTGGACTGATGAAGCACTATTAGATGAATTTGGTGTAACTGAATCGGTAAAGTATTCAGAACTACCTAGCACATTTGCAGATTTATCTGTAGAAAAAGATGCAACTTTCCAAAACCTATTACCTAAAGAACTTGTTGATCTAGAGACAGATAAAGACGGTGACGGTGAACCTGACTCATATACAGCAGATCCTGAAGCATGGTATGCAACATACACAAAATGGGAAAACGCTGTAAAAGAAGCAGCACAACCAACTCCTGGTGACACCGTAACAATACCAACGCTCACTGGTGGCACGTTTGATCTACAATTAGCAGAAGGTCCACAAGTGGACAGAACAGCAACACCAGAGCCAGGAACAGTTGCAATTCCAGCTAGTGCAGCAGCATTAACAGTAGGGGCACCTGCTACAGCACAATTCATCGCTGGTGCACAAGATTACTTGGGAAGATTAGGTGAAAGCATCACAGGCGCATTATCACTACAACCACAGCCAGATCCACTTGGTCCAGAACGACCACCAATAAGATTAGATTCATTAGAATTTGCACAACAACAAGCAGGTGTTTATTCCGACACAGGCTTACCAAGACCTGTAATTGAAACACAGAAACTGTTCTATGAAACAGATGCACAGGGAAATATAATCGGTCAGACATTCGTATCCCCACCAAAAATACCATTCAGCCAACAATTACCAGGTGCTCAACGTTACATTGATGAATTATTCGTATCACCTGAAAGACAAGCAGAGATTGCAGCAGGGACCGCAACTGGTAGAGATTTCAGATTCAACGATATACAATCATATATTTCTGCAATTCAAGCACCAGTGACAAACCTAACACAAAGTGTACAGGCAATTGTAACACCAGATGAACAGGGTAGGTTCTTTGATCCGGAATTAGCCAAAGCATTACAACAAGTACCTGAAACAAAAATACTTAGTAGTGATGGTATATTCGAATCACAGGTATTCGCAGTATTGTCCAAAGCCGAGAAGGTGAGATACATCGAAGATGACGTGTTTGAACAAGGAATGGGTGGATTGATAGAATCAGGTTCAATGCTCTTCAAGGTAGATCCTGATAAAGGATTAATGGAGGGAAGAGTGGCTTTTGCAGATTCAGGCGAAGCAGCATGGAATAATGCACTTGAAGGTGGCGGATATTATCTTAATCAAGTAGTTAAAAACCCTGGACCATACATAGCAAACACAATATCAAACTTTGCACTACTATTGGGTGGTGGCACTATATTCAAGACTGCATTTGGTGCTGTAAGGTCAGCACAGGCAAGTGCAACAATGGGTAAGATTACAGCAAACTTGGCAACAAAAGGTAGAGTAGGTCTAGCATTAAGTAATACGTTAAAATCTCCAAACTTTGCTGCAGGTATTGCAAAATCAGCAGCGTATATCATCGCACAAGACGCAGGTGGAAAACCAGCAAGAAAAGCAATCATAAGAACATTATTGACCAAAGATATTCGAAGAATCGCACCTAATCTTCCAGAAGCAGAGGCAAAAAAAGTTGCTACTGACATACTTCAGCAGTTAGGATCTGATGCCACCAAAAAAGAAGTTAACAAAGACCTGAATAAAATTTTGGATTACGTTCAAGCCAACGAGGGAAGAATTAAGGAGATTGCAACAAAAAGCGTTGTGAGATCACCAATAGGTACAGAGTACGGTGAGCTCGGATCATCAGGTATATCCATACAAGAATTACTACCAACTGATTTGACAGCCACTTCACCAAGATTCACCAGAACAGCATTAGGTGGTTTCTTTGAGCCAGATGGTAGATTAAGAGAAACACCAACACTTGACATACCAACACCAACAGAACCAGGAACAGTACCACCATTCGGCGGTGGATTCCAAATTTTACCTATTGGGGTAGGAGGATTGATACCACGAGGATTTGAAGCATCAGCAAGACAAAGAGAAATTGGAGAATTTGGAACAAGTCTAATCACACCTGCATATGGTAGAGAGTCAACAATAGCCGAGTTCGGTACAACACCATCAACAGAGTTCTTCACTGGTAGTGGTAGTTCAGCATGGTCTGGTTTTACTTCAGATATATCAAAAAAGATACGAGGTGGAATAGACAAGAAAAAATCAGAATTAGAAGCAAAAGAGAGAGATATAGTAGGTCAGTTAACTGGCGAAAAAGATACACCATTCGCACAGTTCCAAAACCTTGCACCATATCAAGTAGAATTAAAAACATTAGACACAATATCCACAACCAATAAAGCAAACCAAAGAAGATTCAATCAAATTAAACAAAAAATCGAGGATGTAATATCTGAGGCAACAAAGAAATCAACACGTAGTGACATCAAGATTGAAGCCTATCAAAACAAAATTGGACAATTAAATCAAAAGAAAACACTCTCAACAAAGGAAAGAAACGAACTTCTCAAGACACTCAAAGTACAAACAAGTGGAAAATACTACCGTCCAGAATACGATGATATACCAAAGGTAACTAAGAACTCAACAGATGAGGAGATCATCAACGCATCAAAGATGTTCCTTGAACGTGGAATTGCAAGCGAACAAATGAAAAAAATCGAAGCAAGAATACTTGCAGAAGATGCAATTTACGGTTCAACAAAGTCACCATATGAAACTCTGATAGTAAATCCACAAGAGAGAAACATCTACAGCGAAAACTCTCTGATTGCTAAATTGCAAAAAGTCAATGAAAGATTAACACAAGGCCAGGTAGATTACAGTAAAGCAGCAAGTGATTTAGGAACAAACGCACAAAGCATCACAAGATCTACATTGAAAGATAGGTTAGACACTGGTAAAATAACACAAGCCGAATACAATAAACAGATTGCAAGAATCGATGATTTAGAACAACAATTAGATTTTACACGTAGGCAACTTGATGAATTAAGTCAATTTGAAAGTCAAACTGCAGATCAGTTTGATTTCCGTAGTGGTAGATTCGCAACACAGAAACCTGATGAATCAGTTCCTGTAAAACCATTAACTGGTGGTGACTTTAGAGATTTCTCAAAGCGAGTTAACAAATTCTTAGGTTCAAACATAATTGATAAAAAAACACAAACCAAATACAAAACACAGGTAGAGAAAAGACAACGTGATCTCAAAAAAGCACAAGCCGAAACACCAAAACCAACTGAATTACTAGGACGTTGGCAGATACCAGGACGTGCTGGAGACAGACGAATGTTTGGTGATCCAGTACTTCCAAAAGGAACACGTACACGTAAGTCACCAACACCTGCTGACTTTATCACTCCATCAACCGACTTCCGTTACCTCGAGGGTTCTGCATCAGGTGTAAAATCTGCACCATCGTTGAAACGACAACAAGCCAAACAGAAATTTGATGATAGAATACGTAATGATCCTACTATCCCAGATGAACTCAAAAACAAATTAGATGATGACACTTTTGATTTAGAAATATATGAAGACATCCTAGAATCTTTACCTAGGAACAAAGCAACAAAATACGCTAGAGGTCTTAGAGATCTCAAGAAAAAGTTCAGAGGAACACGTGTTCAAACAGGTGAGTTTACTCTTAAGAGTTGGAATGATCTCACAAAAAAGAAATCTGAATTTGAGAAACAATTAGGTGAATTAGATGCTGACTGGGAAAAGACAAGTAGTGTAGATGATAGTGGTGCTAAACCAAGACGAATAATCAATAAAGTGGAAAGAGAACTGATAAACGAAAAACGATCAAAAATAAACTCTGAAATAAGAGAAATCAACGATGAGTTAAACAGAAGAGCATTCACAGATGCAGGTGGTTTGTTTATATCTTCCACAACAACACGTGACAATCCTATGAATTTCATGAGAAACTTGATACAAGAAACAAACAATTGGATTAAAACACAGGATCAATTAAGCCCACAAGTTCAAACAACAAAGAAAAGTTTGGACACATTGAAACAACTCAATCCTGTAGAAATGGCAAAATTTGGAAAAAGGTTACAGGCAGATCTTGAAGAACAATACCAAGTCGCAGGTAAAGAAGCTGGTTTGAGGGTTTCTCTTAGGTACATGAATGTAGAGCCACAAATAATGGGTAAAACACTCAAAGCAAGATTGCTACGTAGACCATTAGGTCCAGATACAGTCAAGGTCACAAGCACTAAAAATAGAGCATGGGATAGAGTAATCAGAAGACCAAACCTTTACTCATGGATGTTTGAAGTTGAAGGCGGTGCAGCACCACCAAGTTTGAAGAAGACATTAGGTGTTGATTTAGAAGACCAAGCAACAGTCGCAAGTGCATACAATGAGGATTCAATAATATTCTCAGGTGGTAAATTAAAAACAGATGCTGAAGTTTCAGAAAAAGCAATAGCGCAATACAAAGATCAAAAAGTTCCTTACTCATTTTATGTCAGTCTGCAACAAATACAAGACGCAAAAGGCACAGTCACCGTAGGAGACCCACGTGCAAGAGTGATAACAAATTCACAAACAGCGCCTAAAGGAGGACAGACTGAAATATTATTGGCACCTGGCTCACAAGAATATCTAGCAGTGGAGCAGTGGATGAATAAAAACAAAAAGAAAATCAAGAATGGAGAATTAACATTAGAAGATGACTTTAACCTAGGTAAAGAAAGTCCAAGTAGTGACATTGCAACATTGGTAGATCCAAACGCAACAATACGCTCACAGACAAATGAAACAGGTGATACAATATACTTTGCAACAATAAATGGTGCAGCGAAACGATTGGAGAACCGTGGAAAGTCAGAAGCAGGTAAATTAACACGTGTGATTGACATTGACGCACAGATAGCCGCGAGAAAAAAAACATTGGAAGAATTGACATCAGCAAAAACAAAAACAAAAAAGCAAAAAATCAGAGGTAAAATCTTAAAGGGTAAGAAAAAACAATACTTGAAAAGACTTGATGCAGAAGCAAAGAAAACAGATGCTGAAATCAAATTACTCGAAAAACAAAAAGAATCATTTGAAAAAGACCAAACCATTACTGTTGCTGCTGAAGAATTACTGGAAACAGCAAGCAGGGCATTTGATACTGACACAAACCCAGCAAAGATAACAAATCTAGATGTGTTGAATAGTTCAGAATTAAAAAAACTGAAGAACACATTGGGTGATATAGTTGAGAATGATGCGGACGTATCACCAACAGCACTACGTGATTTAGTCAACAATCTGAAAAATCGTGCAGCAAGAACCGAAAAAACTGCAGGGTTCCTCACAGATGAAAGTGCTAAAAGAGGGATTGTTGAGAAGTTCGATACCACCGAAAAGTTTGACTTTGACACTACTGACATAACAAAAGAGAACATCAAAGACGTCGCCAAGAAGATGGAGGGTAAGTTAGGCAACTATGAGAATGCATTATGGACTGAATTGGGAACAAATGTCAGCCAAGCATACTTTAAGAGAACACGTGGCGGTGAAGAAATATTCATAGATGGAACAGATCCGGTACTCACGTTTGCTCGTGAGGCATGGGCGAAAGACAACTTCTTGGGAATCAATTACGCTATAACAAAATCATTACAAAAAGGAGAACAAGGACGAAACATAAGAAACTTACCAAAATCATTCCAAAATAAGTTTGATGATATCATCGGTAAATATGAAACCGTCAGTTATGCAAATACTGTTAAGAGAAGAGCAATAGCAGAAGCAAAGAAAAAAGACCCAGAGAATTGGGATGTAAGTTGGGAGACATATGTATCTGGCAATGACCAGAAAGTATTAGACAAGGCAAGAGACATAGACGGTAAAACCATAGAAAAATCCGTTTTGGATTTGGCACAGGAATTAGACGCATTCAAACAAAAACGATTGTTCGCAAATGCAGATGCGAATTACAACCCATTGTATCAAAAAGAAATACTCGAGAAACAAGCAAAAACCAATGCAAGCGAAACAGCATCAGTAAACCAAGAAATAGAGACAGTAAATAAACAATTCAGTGATTTCCAAAAAGATTTGCAACAAGTTGTCGATTCTGCAAACTTCAAATCAGGTGAAGGCACATTCAGCATAGACATAGGTAACGAACAAAGCAAATTATCAAAAAAACTGGGAGGAATACGAACACAGTTCACCGAAGCAGTTGAAAAAGTAAAAAGATCATCAGTAAAGAGGGACAAAGCAGAGAACGCCTTCGAAGAAGCACAATCTGATTTATTCGGTTTAGAACAACAAGTACCTGGACTCGATGCAAAAATAACGGAAATGCAAACTGATGTTGTTCAACCAACAATGTTAGAATTGGCACAATGGTTAGGTATGGAAGTAACGATGGTTGATGGCAAGCCAGTTATTGGATTAACTAAAAAAGTCCAAACAACGATAGATCCTCAAACACAAAAGAGAGAGACCAAAAAAGATGCAGAGGGTGAAGATGCATTCTCATTATTTGCCAAAAACACAGCAGATCATTTCCGAATAAATGAAAGCACTGGAAACATTGAGGTTAACCTATCAGCGATAAAAGGAGAAACATTCACTGACCCATTAACATATGGATTGATACAGGCAACCCAAGAAGCTGAACTCAAAGGTGGATTGAGTCAAGGACAACTCAAAACCATAATGAGGAAAATACTCACTGACGCAAAAGAAAAAGATCCAAAAGCAAAACTACCTGATATTGATAAAACTGAAAAAGCAATGTCAGCACAACGTTATAACTTTGGTCCTAAGAAAGGCGAAGTTATAGAACCAGAAGTATTAAAAGATGGCTGGAAAAAAGGATTATCTCCTTGGTTCAAAAGAAAGATACGAATAGGTAATGAAGATGTTTGGTTAGTTGCCCCTGACAGTGCATCTGATTTGGAAAAGGCAAATGCGGTATTCAATTATGATGTAGTTCTTACACCCAAAAAAATTGATGGTGTTGAAAGACTCGTTGAAGGTGGTAAATTCACAACAAACACTGTCTTTGGCGAACTGTCCAATTCTAAGAAAGTATCAGATTTTGCAAAACTACGTAAAGAACGAGAGCAAAAGATACTTGTACAAATAATACCAAAGTACAACAAAGTGTATGCGGAAAAAGCCAAATTCATACAAGACTTCAATAAACTATCACCTGAAGAAAGAAAATCGGTAATAAATAAAGATGGACTTCTACCTGAATATGAAAAAAATTATCTACTGTATGTGTTTGATGACTCTGCAACAAATCCAGCAAGTGCAAAAATACTAAATGATTTGAAAATAAAAAGATCAAACACTGGTAGGTTTATCACACCACAATACGAATTAAGGAGTTATCAAAATCAAATAGCATCAATACAATCACACTGGGAACTACCAATAATTGACATAGGTAAAAAATACAAAAAGACACCAAGCCGTGAACAGGTAGTACAAGACTTTAGTGAATTTATGAATGAAAGAAATAAACTACTTTCTGCTACTGAGGCAAGAACTGTTGAAGACCCAAAGATCACAAAACTTGGTGTTAATCCAAATAGTCTATGGGGTACAATGGGAAATGTTCAAGCTCCTAGAAGATTCCAATACACAGACAAGAAAAACAATTGGGTCAACCTACAAGATTTAGCAAAAGACGAACAAGCATTGGATAGATTCGTTCAAAGATGGTGGACAGTAAAGGCAAAAGATTACACAAAGAATCAAAACATATCTGAAGTCAAAGCACAGGGAGTCCAAGAAAGTATGACATTATCAGCACAAAGATACGGTGATGACGACTTGGTGGGTAAAGTAAGTGGACTGATACAAAAATTAGAAGACAACCCTGAAGAATACTTTAGAGCAAAAGGAAAACCATTGAAGAAAGGACTAAGTGAAAACCAAATCCAAGATGCAGTTGAATCAGAGAAAAAGAGATTGGAATTAACAACAATTGATTACACATACTGGAGAGCAAGTGGTAAGAAAGGTTTGGGCACTGACCCAGAAGCAGAGGCATTTCAACCAGAAGCACTTGCATGGGAAAACACTATACCAAAAGACGATTATTCCATAGAAACACCAATTGTCAAACGAAACGCCAAGGCACAAGGCTTTAGTGATGCTGACATCAAATCAACAAAAATCATAGGAAGATCGGATATAGAAACAACCCACAAAACACTGTTCGGTGATGATCTCGCTGAAGAGAAGGAAGCACTTGACGGAGTGTTTTCGATTTACAAAGCAAGTGGTGAATCTAGATTAAAGTTCAGAAAAGAAATGCAAAACATCGCAAGTAATTATGGTGGTAGATTAACCAAACTCGCAGATGAATACAAAGACGATATACCAAGTGATGTGTTATTAGATGGAAAGTTACTCCCTGATGCAATATTGGTACAACTTAACAGAGCCAAAAGCAAATTAGGTGAAAAAATAACTTCACAGCAAAAAACTGTAAGATCTAAACGTGGTCAATTCACAAAGGCATCAAATGAATTTGACGAAGCAGTAAAACAAAGAGAAACAATAGAAGCATCATTTCAAAAGAACTCTAAACAAACAATTGACACACCATTTGGTGGATATGGTTCATTCGCATCATCAGGCGGTGCACCGATAGGTCCAGCATTAGATCCTGACACTAGAAAAGCATTGAGCATACTTGAAGGACTAAAGGCTTTCGAAATGCAAAGACAAAGTAAGGAATTAGATGTAATAATAGCAGCCAAAGAAGTAAAAGCAAAATACGGTGGTATCTCTGCAATCAATAACGATGTCACAAACACTCTAAGAAAACATGAAAATGCAAATAAGATACATAACAGTCTTAAAGAAACAATCACTGACTTTATCGAAGATCAGGCTGTAAGCATACGTGGTATCGTTGGCAACTTGAACAGAGATCAAGGTGTTCCTACTAAAGAATTAAGCACAGCAGTGAACCAAATCACGGATACAATAACAGCAAAATATCCAAGCAGTAAAGAAATTGCTGAGGTCACAGGAGAATCAATAGGCAGAAAAGAATGGAACGCTATAATTGAAGAGATAGTCGCACGTGGTGTTTACAGAGGCATATCACCAGTATCTGGCCCAAATACAATCACAATCAAGATCCCAGGAAAGAAATCACTCTTTGTCAATATAGAACCATATGCAGATGACACAAAATTAGCACAGCAATTAATCAAAAATTGGATGGTCAGAACAGCAAACGACCGTCTGGAAGGTGATGATGTGGCAACAAGGATTGCAAATGAAATAGACGAAGAGGGCATGGCGAAGTTCTTCTCAAAAAGAGAAAAAGACACAAGTGGTGCGTTATTCAAACAATGGGCATCTGGTTGGAGAACAAGTTACGCATCAGCAATGCGAGATAGAAGTTTCACTACATCTTGGGATAAAGACGAAACAATAAACCTAACATCATGGGACCCTAAAAAATCAGGAATAGCGATGGTTAAAGGTGAGGATTACTCAAATCTGAAATTCACACACTCTGGTACAACCGCACTCAAAGACACATCATTCCCTAACGATTGGCGTTATCAATTGGTAAACCAAAGTAAGAAACTCGAGAAAGAGAAAGGATTCACATCTGAAACACCAAGAGCATCAGAGATAGAAAGTAAAATTGAGAAGATAGCCGATTGGGAAAACAAATCACCATACTTAGAAAACATCACCACAAGCAATACAACAGCAGAATCATACAAACAAAGAAACATAGGACAACAAGTTTCTCAGTTTGAAGATTACATCGCAAAGACAGAAAAACTATTAGGATTGACCAAGAAGGAGAAAAACACAACATATCTCGTTAAAGACAAAGGAAGAACCAGAAGCATCAATGTCATGGAAATAAGTCAATTAATCGCAGAAGAATCTGCAGATGCACAAAAGAAATTCTTCGATAAGAATAACTTCAACAACCTACCTGCTGATGCCAAAAATCAAGCATGGGCTTTGTTTAAAGCGGGACCAGAAAATGACATTAATTTGTTAATGACAAAAAGAGCAGAACTACTAAAAAGAAAAGACGAACTGGCACAAGAAAAGAAGGAGATTGACTTTAATGCATCTAAATTTGAAAGTGAAACATGGGGACCTTTATTGGAAGCAAAAGAAACAATTGAAAAAAGATTCCCTGATCTTAGTGAGGATATGCAGTGGATAGAAGCAAGAAAAGCAGTATCTGCCGACAGACCATTTGAATTTGTACAGAAAGCACATGATTTCAACTTGAGAACATTTGATCCAAACACATCAAAGGTGTTCGTAACCACAACATACAAACAGACACCACCATCATTTGTACCAAAAGAATTTGTGGATGCAGACAATATCACATGGAAACAATATACAAACAGTAAACAAGAAATTAAGAAGCAAAAAAAAGTTGTTGAGGAATTAATTACAAAAGAAACTCAAGTAGATAATACAGTTGAAGCAACAAGAAAACCATACAGTGATTACAAAACTGCCACTGACGCCAATGGTAACAAATTATTTGACAAAAAAGAGATTCAAGAAATCGAGATAGCACAAGAACAATTAGCCACAATGGAGAAAGTTGTATCGGTATGGGATTCTTTGCCAAAGAGAGATAAATTAAGAAAACGTATGCAAGCAATTAAAGACACACAAGCAAAACAAGAGGGAGTTGATATTATAGACAGAAACATCGGATTCCACAACACAATTCAAAACATCATGTCAGAAAGCACCAATACACAGCAAGCAGCACGTAGCATTGCTGTTAAATTGAGAGAGGAAAAACGTAACAAGGAAGCAACCCAATTAGAAAAATTAGCTGACCAGGCATACAGATTAGACGTCAAATTCGAGAACCAAAACCGTAAGACTGGTAGGGATTTGGGTGTTGGGTTCAACGAAATTGATTTCCAATTAAAACGTAAATCTTCAGATATAGATGTGAATGAACTTCGATCTGCAATGATAGAAGCACGTGATGGATTGGGTGTTAGAAAGAACTCTAAACTTTGGAATGACGTAGATGAATTACTAAACGAACCAGCACAATTCTCAACCAAAGGCAACGTTAAAGCAAGATACAACCGTGTTGTTCAGGAATTAAAAGCACTTGATCTCAAGAAACAATTAGATTCCAAACCATCAAAACCAACCAAACAAAAACTACAAAAATTGGTCGAACTCAACGATGAACGCGATACAGTAGAAAAGAAGATCAATGCAGTGTTGACAGAGTATCTGGTTGATAGTAGAAAGGCAATAAATGAACAAAAGGCAAAGACATTCAACTTCCCAGAAAACGCAAGCATATCAGAATCGATATTCAGAGAAAACCAATTGAAATACCAAAAGGGTGGATTGAGTATCAACGAGGCATTAGACCTAAAGATCCAAGATCTGAAAGATTCAATTACAGCAAGAAATCAATTTGGTCTAACTGAAAGTGAATTAAACGCAAGAAAGAAATGGACACAATGGGATATTAATGACAGAATCAACTATCTAAACAGTTATGATGAGAGTGCAATCAACACATTAACAGAGTTCCAAGATGCATTGAAAGGTAAATTCAAACCAGGTAAAGACGCTAAAGAAACCAAAAATAACCTTAACAAAGCAATCACAGAAATACAATCAGAAACTGGTCTTGACGGTAATTCAATAATCAATGAAAACTTTGGTAGTATTGATAGACTGACATTCAGACCATCATCAATCGGCAGAAAGGAAACAGTCGATACAAAATCTCCATCACAATTAAAACAATGGCTTATGGACAATGGCCCAAAAGAAAAATGGGATGCCACCAAATTATCTGCTAAACTGTACGAAGAAGATGTCGCAAACCTCAATAAACTCAAACAAAGTGGTCTTGAGTTTGAGGGTACAAAGTATTCAATATCAGAAAGTGCACAACCAACCAAGATTTCACCTGAAAGTCTAAAGGCATTCATCGATTATAATGCAGGTGAGTTTGGAGTATTCCCATCAAAGAAGAGGGCAAAGAACGTTTCATTATTCAATGAATTACAAAAGATAACACAGATAGAGGACAAACTGAAGACAGCACGTAAAAAACGTGACAAACCATTAACCGACAAACTAAACAAAGAATTGAAACAAAGACAAGAAAGAGTTGATCTTCTACGTTACGGTGATAATCCAGCAGACGTCAAGAAATTGATAGCAGAGGCAAAAAGTGGTGGTGCAAGTGAAACAATACTTAATGATTTACAATACAAAGCAGACATCACACAAAACAGGTTGGCTTACAACGATTTGACCAAACGACAAGCAAAACTTGAAAACAAGTTTGGCTGGGATAAGAAAACACAAAAGGCAACAAAAGGTGAAACCAATGAACGTAGACGTATGGAAGATCAATGGAAGCAGTTAGAGAACCAGAAACAAACACTCAATCAAGATTTATCAAAACTCAATAAGAAATACCAAGGATTAGAGTTTGTATCTAAATCCTACTCATTACCAACCACACCAATGAAGAAAACAAAAGAACCAAAGCCAAAGAAACCAACTAAGAAAGAGTTTGAGAACTTTGTTGATGATAAGATTAAAGACGGTGTGATTCAAGTCCCAAGAGAATCAAAGCCAAAGGACATAATCAAGAAACTCACACCAAAACAACGTAAGGAATTGGAGAAAGCATTGATCAGAGAAAGACAAGCACTTCTACGTGGTTATGATCCATTAAAGAGTAGCGACCCATACAACATGCCAAAAGACGACAAGGCTCTCAAAGAGGCTGCATTGGAATTATTACGTAGAAATAAACAAAGCGATGAGTTTAAGAGATTACTTGAACGTGGACCATTAGAAAAACAAGCAGTTGTAAAGGGTGTTAAGATAAAGGTCGGTGTTCCAGGTAAAAAAGGCAAGAAATTGAAGAAGGCAAAGGGCACCATCGCCACAGCCACTGCAGCAAGCATATTGTCTTCAGTACCAACACTCAGTGATTACGTGAGTGGATTAACTGAGCAGAAAGCATTTGCCAGTGTTTATGGTCCAGCATCAGGCGCAATACAAGGACAACCATTGAGATCAACAATGGCACAAGCATATGTACCAAAAGATGGAGCCACACCGTTACCAATCTCATACAAACCTGATTACAACAACCTATTGAGTGAAGTCATAAAATCAACTATTAGTCCTAAAGAAAAGACTGCAATAGTATCCAGAGCAGCACAAATCAGCAGATTGGACACCGCACAGATTCCTGGATTACAATTTACACCTGCAACGGCATTCAGACAAGTGCAAACACCACGACAAAGACAACGTCTAGAGGCTGTTCCAGTCACAAAGCCAAAACTACTCAGCATAGCACCACAACAATTGACACCAGTAACTACACCAAAGACACCATTCAGACCAATTGTAGCACCACCTCCACCACCAGGATTTTTCCTCCCACCTTACCCAACAAGGAAGAGAAAGAAAAAGGACAAGAGCAAAAAGAAGAAACTGAAGAAGTTAGTTTGGCAAGTACCAGACAATCCATTCGGCTACTACAACCCACAGGAATACGCAGTCCAAGGAAGTAAGGCTTTCAAGAAGTACTCTAAGGTACAGGCAATCGACCTCTAGGGTAAATTTTTTTAATTCTTTTAGTCAAAATTTCTAGAGCGAATAAAGAAGAAAACAACGGTTATGGGTATGGAATGATATGTGCCCATTCCCATTTTAATTTATTTAGGATTCCCTACGGGTGATGAATCATAACAAAACAGATTCAAAACAATCTACTGTAGAGTGTAGTCTTTCAGATAAAGACTTTACTAAGGTAGTAGATATAAAGAAGAAAGAGAAAGAAGAAAGAAGAAATACTTCTATCGAATCTTCAACCCCTGAGCAGGTCGTTTTTTCAATTCCTGCAGATCAAGCCAAAGTCATCAAACCAGTATCAGATGAATTGGCACAAAAAGGACTACACGCAGTGTATCCTGCACAACTGGAAGCATTAGTGAACTCAACAGTTCCAATGTTTAGCCACCTCGTCAGCCTACAGATTCACATGGCAAACGTAAAAGGTTACATGACCGAGAAGTCCAGAATCATCAACGAAGTCCAGAAAACCGGCTTCACTGTCGAACTAGCCAAACGTCTAGTCGACAACGAGCTTGCTTTGATTAAAGCAAAGCAATCTCGTGATGATGAGCACAAAGCCAAATCCGCTCAACGTAGCGAGGAGGTGAAAGCCGAATGAATGACGACGAACGTTCCCTCGAACGTCGAGAAATCGCCATAGAGCGTCTTCTCGAGAGAATCGAGTTGAGCATCCAAGACGATGAGTCCATCGTATTAGGAGGTGATTACTAGTGAGTTATCGAACTAGTAATTATGGTGAGTCCTCGCAAGACTCGCCTCTCTTTTTTGAGTCCGAAGAGCAATATCACCAGAGTTTAGAAGAACGTATGGAAGATCGTATCGATAAGTGCTGGTTCTGCGGTGAGTCTGTCGATCCTGACGAGATAGCAGGTTGCTGTATGAACTGGGACTTCGCCACGTATCATCTCAAGTGTGGTGAAAAAGTCGCAAGTGAAGCGTGGAAATGTCCAGTCTGTATCGGTGAGGGGTTAAGTGAAACGTATCACGTATACCACGTCAACGACTCAGATAACGAATTAGCCATGCAGTTAGACATGTCGCATTCTAGAATCTGTCATGTCTGCCTCAACGGCTGTTGCCACGACTTTAGATACGTATGGGAAAAGAAACCTGCCCAGTGGGAGTTCGGTCTAGTTCCCGTATGCCTAGGTTGTTTCGAAGACTACGAGTCTGAGACAAAATGTTCAGGTTGTGGAATAGAGTTACACACAGAACACGAAAAAGATGAAGCATGTTGCAATTCTTGCAACTACCCGGAGGAATACGAATGAGCAATGAAAAAGAGATGCACCATAGCGTCCCATTTTTTTATGTTCATCATAAATCTGAAATGATTTCAAACATATCAGAACAACAGATATCACCGGAATGGATCAATCATGACTGGAATTGCAGTCTCACTAGAGACGGCGCACGAGTCGAGGTTAGATCGTTCACGTGTAGAAATTGTGGAGTTGAGCATATAGAAGTCCCATGCCCACAAGGAATCATGCAGTGTAGAGAATGTCACAACCGAAAACGCAATTACGATCACGATACAGATTACGCAATGCCAGAGCCTGTAGTGTACTTTGGCGAATCAACTGACGACTACAACGTAGATGACGGAGTCTTTGACGGTAAGTTAGACAGAAAAACTGCACATAATTTCCTAAACAACGCAGAGAAGTTGAAACTCGGAACATATGACCCCGACCCAGCAACCGTAAGAAGTGGCTTGGAATGGGAATTAGTTCAAAGACCAATCGCAGTAAAGATTGGTAATAGAAGTATCGACCAAATTTCAGTCGAGGAAGAAGTTCCAGTTCAATCCATAGCAGATGACTTGGGCTTAACGTCAGAGGTCAAAGTGGAACAAAAGTACAATGTTCCAATTGGATTGTTCGAACAGCCAACTGAAATAACACACGTTAACTCTTACGCACCAGTAGAGAGTAGAAAATCCGACAAGCCATATTCACCACAAACCAAAAACGACATGATGCTTGAAGACATAGACGGCATGGGTTGGATAGACCTAAGCCAATACGACAGAATGTGTGGCTCTTGTGAGTCATACAACGGTCAATGTGCAGATTGTAGACAAGCACAGAACACGCTTCAGTACATGAAGAACACAGTATTACGAAATTGCAGAATCGTAAAAGTTCTTTCAGATGATACCGACTACAATACCAATGACGGCAAGTTGGACTTTAAAGACGTACAGATCAACGTTTGGAAAAAGTTGATCAGCAAAGGAACAATCAGAATCAAAGACAACGCTTCAGGTGTCGACTTTGAAATGGAAATGCCCTTTGACAAGTTCGACTACAAATTCTCCGAAGTCCCAACAGTATCAGCCAAAGAGTTCGGCGATTGGTGTTGGAAAGCAAGAGTTCTAGGTTTGAGTGGAAACATCACCGATGAAGCAAAATACGACCTACTTGACAAGTTAGTGCCAAAGTTAGGCGTATTCCAAGAGTACAAGATTAGCGGATTCCACGAGATAATCTTCAGCGACCAAGAAGCCCAATACGAGAGTTACAGAACCAGAGAGGGTGCAGTAAAGAAAGTGCGAGTTCCAACCGCACAAATCAGAGCATTAGAAAAAGACTGGTTGAAGATGAGAACGCAAATGAATCATCGTTCATTCAGTTATCTGTTCAGAGACGCAATTACCGCACTCTACGGAAGTAGAAAAATAGCCATGACCGAGGAAGCACACTATGATAAAAGAACATCATGGTTTGTAGAAATCCTCGAGCATGAGGGCGACATCCCTTGGAAAGAGAGTCAATTCGACACCAAAGCAATCTACAACAAAAAACAAGCATGTAGCGGTTGTGGTAAAAGATTTGTGCAACTCAAAAGACACAAATGTCGTGCATAGACACCACACCCCATTTTTTATGTTAATTACAATTTAAATGAATAATTATGAAAATTACGATTGTGACTTCGTCGTCACGACATTCGGACACACAAAAGGGAGGCAAGGACGCAGGCGCAAGTCCTGTCTCCCATAAAAAGAATGGAGTGACACGATGATTAATTTTTACGCATTCACCAAGTATTCTTGTTGGAAGTGTGGTGCACGAACAGCAACAAAGAAGTGCCCTGATTGCGATTTCTGAGAGTGTTAGAATTATGAACCAAAAAATAACAGTAACAATTAACACCGATACACGCTACGGTTATGTAGAACTAAACGGTAAAATGTATGAAATGAAACTAACGGAAGTGAACGAATAATGGTAGAACTTAGCGACGATGAATACGAATTATTCAAAGAACTACTTCGTGAGAGAGAAATCAATCAATGCGACCATGAGCCAAAAGGCGACATAGAATGTTATTGTTGTGGCGAAAAAGGCGACCATATGTTTGATTGCGTAAAATGCAAATCAATCATAACGACCGATTGTCCAGCACATACAGATCCACACCGTGAAGATTTTCCATATTGTCCAAGATGCGTTTAAAGATTTTTTTTCATTATTACAATTAAGTGAATAATATGTTTGATTACAAACTTGCAGGTAAAAGAATCAAATTGATTCATACCGATGACAAATACACAGAACTTAGATCTGGCGATATGGGAACAATCGAACTCATTAACAGATCAGAGTCTGGATTCGTTGAACCACAAATTTTCATTAAATGGGACAACGGCTCTAATCTAATGTTGCTACAAGGTGTAGACCAATACGAGGTTGTTGATAATGAGTAGTGAACAAATTAGAAACCAACATAAGAACACGATGAAAGGCTATAGACGTCCAGAGGGACAAAGAGCCATTGATCAGTTCTATAATTACAACGAGGAAGAATAATCCTCAACTTTTTACTAATCGGTTAGGTGTCAATAAATAATATCCTATAAGTTATGCATGGCTTTGGGTAGGACGTATTGGCATGGAGTCCAGAGTAGAGGCTCCAAACCTTTCATTATCTGTTGATTGTGGCACAACGTAAAAGAATCCACCGAAAAATTATCGGCGATGAAGCACGTCAACTCGTGAATAGTAGACGGGGAACCACCGTAAAGTCGGAGTCGAAGTCTGAGCCATTTACACTAACCTGCTCAAGGGAAAGCCCAACTCCAAGTCGGAGTCCTTATCGCTGGGTAAAAGCGATTTAAGTTTACTAGGTTAAGGTAAACATTTTCAATAAGATAGGTGAATAGATAATATGATGACGTACAAACCTTGTAATGCATGTGAATCTGGTAAACACGACAAGTGTAAGATTTTCACTGCAGAACGTATGGACATCATATGTACTTGTGAGTGTGAAAAATAATGCCTAATTGGTGCGAAGTAACTTTAACTATCCGAGGCCCTAAAAAAGACTTGGACGTATTAGAAGCCGACAGGTTTGATTTTATGAAAATCATTCCTATGCCAGAACCATTAAGATTGGATATGATCTCTTCAGAAAACGGTATTTGTGGAAACTGCAAAGGTGTAATGGTAAAGCACGCGTACAACTTTGTATGTGAGGTTTGCCAAGTTGAAGCAAATATTGGCGGAAAGGTAGAAAGAAACAGAACCCCAGAGGAAACCAAAATATTCAAACAATGGGCAAAAAAGTACGGCACAGGTTCTTGGTATGATTGGGCAAACAAAAACTGGGGAGTAAAGTGGAATAGAAACTTGGTATCAGTAGACAGAAAACCAAAGTATCTATTATTTCAATTTGACACGCCATGGGGATTGCCTTTACCTGTATTTCATGAAATATCAAAACAATATCCAGAATGTGTATTTGAAGTAGAATATGATATTGAATTAGGAAACGGTGCGGGAATAATAATTTACAAGAAAGGCAAAGATGTCGAATATCAAAACCTTAATCAAGAAAACTGGACTGCGTATGATTGTAGAAGATCAATGGAGGAACATCAATGAGACACGTATGTCCTAATTGTGGCTCTAGGTATGAGTTCGATGAGTTAGGCGATTTAGTAGAATGTTGTAGTCCATCAACTTGGAAGTCAGAAGAACAAATCATGTATGAGAGGGAAATGGAAGATTGAAAGTGGAATGCAACCTTTGCCAATGGTTAACCGATGAGGATAACATTCATGGTAAAAAAAGACATGAGGAGTTCCACTCAAAAGCTTGGATTCAAAAGCGTAACACCACACAAGGCACAGTTGTTTGGAAATCAACTGAATAGTTATTTTTTTCATTTCATTCATTTATAATAAAAATGTCAACCAACAACAAAGTCAACCTCAGTCAAGAGAACATCTTAACTGTTGATTTGTCAGGTAGAAACGAGAAAGCTCCTAAAGCATCACAGATTGCTTTACTCAACAAATGGGCAATGTACGCAAGTACCAATGACGTTTCATTCGTCATTGACGCATTCATTAAGAGAGCAGAATCTCGTGCTGAGTATGCTAAAAAGCAACAAGCAGCAGAAGCACAACTACCTGTTACAAACTAGAAAGTTATTGAGACTTTTGTCCAATAACCCAAAAATTTTTGACGCTTGAAAATTAACACATTACTATTATCGATTTTAGTAATAATAGTGGTAGTTGGATCTGTCACAGTCGATATGCAAATGGAAGATCCAAATGACCAGTTCAACGAAGAACTTACTTTAAGAGCAATGACGATAATGATATTACTGCTTCCGGTTATAGGATATACAATGGTGAGAAACATATGAGAGAATTAACCAAAAAAGAACAATCAAATCTACTCAGTCTCTACGATGATTTGTATCGTATGAGAGACGGCGATGAATGGCGAAAGAAAGCACGATATAAGGACGATAGTGATTATAAATTATTTCAGGAGTTTTATGATTACCTGCCAAAAGAAAGACAAATCAATAGACTTGAAATAATGATTGACAGTTGCCAGAAAGAACTAAAGGAGTTAAAGAAATGAAATCTGAAACTTGGGAACACAACTTTGAAAAGATGACGACCATGTACGAAGATACTCAGTGTCACAGATGTGGAGCACCACCTGGATATTTCTGTAGAGACGGTTGTGAGGACATTGACATTGAAACTATTTTGTCTCCTGAACAAATAGAATACCTTCAAGCACATCAAGACATGACTTCAAAAGAAATTGCTGAGACAATAAACGAATGGCGAAACAAAGCCTTGCTTAATGTTCAAAGTCAAAAGTATAATCCTGAATGCGACGAATGTGGTTGTTATTTAAAATATACACAAAGCAAACCATACTGTCCAAGAGGTTGTGAATTAAATGAATGAATCAAAGAACAAAATTGCCGCTTGGTATTATTTTAATTCATTAAATGGTCAACACGGTTATCTTAGTCAAACTGATATTGCTGTAATGTTTGGTACTACGGTCACGACACTACAAAAACATTGGCGGGAAATTAGAGATAAAAATGGAATTAATGTGGATACGGTAATAGGTAAAAGAGCATATGGCTAAACGTAAACTCAACTTCAAATGTCTTTCTTGCGAAGCAAAGTTCGCTGATGAGGGAAAATTGAGAACACATTCATTATTCACACATGGAATGATGACACCCAGTTGTTCTACCCAAGTCTTTGAAGTTAATGAGGAAACAAGAATAATGTTTGTTAAATACATAGATAAAATGAGTCCAAAGATAACAAGTAGGAGAAAAATTGGTCAACGTCCATCTACTTACAACCCAGAACATATGATAGATGATTATGATTTTACATTCCCTGATTATTCTAAACACCCTGAGAGTAAACAAATCTGGGCAAGAATACTGTATGCCTCACAATGGTTGATTGATAACTATCCAAGATACTACCCAAGAAATAAAGAAAGAGCTTCTGATATAGATTGGAACGTATGGAGAGAGATAATAAAACATCTACCATCAAGTGAGTTAGATACACAAAAAGAATCACTTAGTGAGTTCTTCCATGAAATGAAAAGACATGTTTCCATAAAGATTTACTCAAAAAATATCCCAAACGATATACCTTATAGAAAAGAAGTAGACTTTATGGTCACAGAAGTATTCGGCCATGATGATAATGATTTTTATGTCAACGAGCAGAACAGGATCAACCTGTTACACAGAATCATCTATGACCATACACCAAGATTCTCATCACACAAAAACGCACATGGATTTTACTATCTATTAGGTTGTCCATCAGGAGAGTGGAATTGCAGATTCAGACTTTACTTGGCTACACATATTACGAGTAAGTAATTTTTTTCCTAAATACAAATAGGTGAATATTAAATTATGACATTAACTACATCCAAAAGTAAAAATGAGAATATCAAGAATAGTAAAAATATCTTATTTATTGAGGATCGCCCAATATTAGAAGCAAAGAAAATTACAATTCGCACAGATCCACAATGGGGTAAAGAGTGTTGGTCTTGTTCCAAACAACTCAAAACAGGTGACACTTACATCAGATACAGATTACTCAACGGGCGATCAGTGACATTTGAAATCCCAAACATAGATGGAACAAATGATGAAAGAACATACCATGGAAGAGCAAGTATGTGGAATGAGGAATGTGTTGATTGCTACAAAGAAACAATCAAACTATCATACCTATGGACTGATAAACTACAAGAATTTGGAGAATCATTATGACAAGTATGTTTGAAGATATTCAAGGCCAAATCAAAGATAAGAAATTTCTTTGTGCGTACTTGGAAAGAAATGGAATAACACGTGTAACCCAAGAATACCATGGTTCAGGTGACAGTGGTGATTTTGACTCACCAGAATTTGAGCCACTTCAAAAATGGAAATTGATACCATCCGAGCACAAATCATCAGTGATGGATGCATTCGAATCTCTATTCACTGATAACTTGCAGGAATCTATCGGAATTGATTGGTGGAACAATGAGGGTGGTTACGGTAAGTGTGAACTTGATGTTCTAAAAGGAGAAGCATATTGCCACACAGTACAAGAACAGGACGAGATGATATGGGGTGAGGGACATTACTCTTGGGAATACGATGATGATGAGGCTTTCAATATAATAAAATCATTGAGAGACCGTGGATTGGAAAGGATCAAGTTTGATACAAGGGGTGACGGTACCTTGGATGAAATCATACCAATACCACCAATGACAATAACTGATGAAGAGAGAGCAGACTTGGAAACACTTTCTCGTACTTTACACGATAGATATGGCGACGAAATAGTTACAGGTGAAAAAATAGCAGCCGTGTTCGGAGATACCACCAATACAGATTATACAAACTGGGCTGACGTAGAAGTAGATATGAGATTATCAAAATACAAAGTAGATTATAATCTAAAGATTGGAGAATCAATTTCAGGCCCTGGTTATACAGAAGATACCGCTTGGATAAGAGATGAGGAGGATGAGGATTAATGGAAGAAACAAAACAAGTCATGGGATTAGGTATAGAATTTAACTTAAACCACTTCCTCTCAGATCCCAGAATCAAATGGATGGGTGGAACTGATGATCAACCAGTTCCATCATTTGATACAAATATAGAAGTTATCGAATGGTACATGGACGATACTCATAATGAAGAACCTCACCTTTACATAGGATTCACAGATGAGAGAACAAAGTTAACAGGTGAAGTGTATATACCAAGATCAATGATTCTCGCTTGCGGATTCGTTGATGAGAAGATACTTGACAAATACGACAAGGGGTTATCAAAATGACAGACAGTTGTCAAGTTAAAGGATGTAACAACGAATCAGTGGCTACATTTGAATGTATGATAGAAATCGAAACTACAAAGAAAATGGAAAAACATACAGTTAATGTTTGTAGTGAACATGAGAAAGCATTCTCAACATTAGCAAATCAAGAGAGGTTTTACAACTAATGCACCCATGGCATCACGCACTATCCAGTGTAAAGAAATTTGGCGGGGAGCCAATGGATTACTGGAAAATACATCATTGGTTTGATGCATCAAAATCAACATATGCTGACTTTAGACACAGGGCACTTAGACATCATTCATTTGGTATCTACGAATGTGAAGAACGATTCGGTGTCACTCTCCAGAACAGCGACGGTACATTCATACCAATTAGAGTGATAGGTGAACAACACGTAATGGAAGATTGCGGTAGAATCCCAACTGTTAAGGATTGGTTGGGAACGCTCAAAGGTGAAAGATGGATGGTGAAAAGTTCAGCACTCACTGCAGATCAAAAAATCCAATTGGGTAAAAACAAACCAATAGGTATAGGATCAGAAGCAAGTGTTATACAATAATTATTAATAAGAACATTGAGAAATTACAATAATGGAAACCTTATTCAGACATGGTGATCTGCTTCTAAAGAAAACAGATTATCAACCAGATAAGAAAACACGAATGGGCGGTAATGTTCTCGCAGAGGGAGAAGTTACTGGCCACTCACATAAACTAGTCGGTGACTTTCAGTTCTATGGTGAGAATGAAATACAATGGGTACAGATAGGAATTGACGGTGCTTCAATAGTACATGAAGAACACAAAAAGATAGACATCTTACCTGGAATGTATGAACTCATTCATGAACGAGAGTTCAGTCCATTTGAGGACGCAACAAGAAGAGTCATTGACTAAATTTTTTCTAAAGTGATAAAGATGACATTTGGTTACAAAATTACTGAAGAACCAACTGGAAATGTTATTGATGGAATCGAAGAAAAAGAATTTACAGTATGGGAAATTGATGACGATGATAGCACCATTGTGTGTACTACCATTGCAGAAAATCCATACTACCCAGAACTAATTGTAAGAGCATTGGAGAAACTACATGAACTGTAAAACATGTCATAGAGATTTGGAAGAGGGAGACTGTTCCAAGTGCGGATACAATGAAGAAGTATGTTATTGTGGAGAATTGGATAAACTATACGATATGAAAGCAAAGGCTGAAACGGCTGCAGACACATTACAACTATACTTTGAAGACGCAAATGACAGTATAGAATCTCTAATTGATGAGTTAGGTAACGAGGATCAAGAGTTCTTTGACGGTGGTATGGACATACAAGATTTAACACATGACTGGTCATCAATAGGTAATGATACACAAAATGCAAGAGTGGTGGAATGTTTGGAAATATTAAACGATTATAGAAAACAATACATGAATTATCGTTCAGCACGTAATTTTATTGGAGGTCAATAAATGTCAAAAACTACTAGTGAAATGTTGCGAGATGCAATGAAGTTAGTTGTCACTGAATACATGCAGGCTGTAAAAGATCTAAAACCAGTAACGGTAGAATCCATAAAGCCATTCGTAGATGATGTATTCAAAAAGTTTGAAATACACACAACTCCTAAAATCACAATCGTTGACAACCCAAGAGACTACATATTAAATGATAAATATGATTCAGATATCATCATATCAAATCTGGATAAAATAGATCATGATCAACCATTGATTGAAAAGACACCTTGGATGAACATGGAAGCGATCTACAGACCATTCACCAGATTAAAACTTGCTTTGAGACATACCAATAAAGATGGTGTACTATACAATGGTCATGGATTACTTGGTTATGAATGGCCATTACTTCGTACTTACTTGGAAAAAAGCAAACAAATCAGTCACGTAATATTGCTTTCTGATAAAGCAAAATCAATGATTGCATTCAACAAACAAGTCATTCATGCTCAAATAAACGAGAAAAATGTTGTTATCTTACAAACACCAAAGATGAGGTTTGATGACCAAGACAGATTCCATGCAACAAACGCACCCGCTATAGAATGGGCAGACCAGAAATTACACTACATACACGGTGTTATATTCAATGATTCCTTGTGGAAAGCAATATCAGAACGAACAATGGATGTAATGGAAGTACTCAACATAAAAAACATAGAACAAAGATACATGGCAGTAGAACATTACGGTGCAGAGAAATTATTGTCCAACGCAAAAATGATAGACAAATCAACCAGAGGAAATGAATTGTATGAACTGCAAGAACCAAATACACATAGAACATTATCATTACTCAAGTATCAATGTCCATCAACAGGAAGAATATACACATCATTCGTTCCAGCCTACATGCATAGTGCAGATAGAGCAATGGCTTGGAAGTTCAACATCGGAGTAACAGATTACGAATCATTAAAAACGGAGGCATAATGGCTCAACACGTACCTGCCGAAACATGGAAAAATGAACCATGGTACAAAGAACTCATGCATGATGTAGATACTGTATTGGGTACAGATGGCGAATATTATTCACTGTACGATAATCAAACTGGTGAATATCTACATTCTGGTAGGAACTCAAAGAATCCGAAAGATTGTGTAATGGAAGCATTTGATTTTTTTGAGGATGCAATTATATGTCCATGTGGAAACGAGATGTATGAATATGAGCAAGTCTGCGATGATTGTGGTTACAAAGTATCTGAATATATAGACAAAACTCTAAAGTACGCAGAGGCAGAACCAGAGCACTATGTATCAGAACATGAGTGTGTTCTAATTAAACACGAAGTACCAATACCTGAAGATGATGAAAGATTGCAATCACTACCAGATGAATATGCATGGAATGGTGGACAAGCATACATGTTTCATACAGATATGATTAATCAATTAGATAATGAAAACGAAATGTTGACATTAAAAGACTGTGGAATAGAAATACACATTAACAGAGACATTGAACCAAAAAAACAGGTGTACATAGTAATATGACTAAAAGAGAACTACATTCAAAAAAGATTATTCCTGTCCTACTGGAAGAGGGATTATTCTACCGTATCCCAAGTGAAGATATTTCAGAAGAATTAGAAATTATAGGTAGAAAGAATGTAACAGAAAATACAATATTACCTACAGGAAGATTCCTATCAGATCTTAAAACAAAATACAAGGAATCAGAAATAGAGGTTATGGCTCAAAAAGCAGAGCATTGGATTAATGATACAGAACCTGTAAGAAGATCAAAGTTTGCATTACTATACACTCTAAAAGATAGTTTAACAGGATACCACGATGAACAAACAATACATGATTGTTGTGACTTTCTATTAGCAGTAAACCCAGCATTCGCAGATCTATACAAAAGGGTAGAGTGATATGGGTGGAGATTGGACCAAATACAACTGGTTTTGGAACGGTGTAAAAGATGACTTTAATCAATGTTGTATATTTTGGTTTATGATGCCTTGGATGAATTTAGATAAAGATGTTAGACGTAATTGGACCAGTACAGGAGAGGGATACATTCCATGTCCCGATTGCTTGGTGAGACATATGGAAATAGCAAATGGAGAGATAAAATGAAGAACAGACTCGTAGGCGTTCATTGTTGGAAATGTGGTCATACAGATACAGGAGCAATACTCAATGAGGATACAAATGAATTTCACTGTGTAGTATGTATGAGTACGGACATAGCAAAAAAGGTGGTAGAAAAATGAAGACAATATTGTTCACAACCGACAAACATCCATTCCAATTCAGTTGGAGGGACGGCACAAAGACAATCAATATCCTTGAGGGTGGAGGTAAAGTGTGCTGCATGAGTTTCGGACACGAGTTCAGTAAAACTACTAAACAACAAGCAAAGAGAACAATCCAAAGATACTTGGCAGACAACGACACTAAAATCAATCAAAGAGATCTAAAGGAGACTTTAACAGATGAACTGTGAAATTTGCAACAGAGAGTTTATAGATAATAGTTATGGATTAGCAGAGATGACTTTTCATGTTATTATTACACATGGTAGTGAAGATTGAAATTGAATATTTTTTGTGACGAATGTGAGAAAGTACATGACGCAGATATAGGACACTGCGTTGGATGTGAAATATCATATTACTTATCAGATTGCATGAGTTCAGAACATGAAGATAGTCATTTATGTGAATCTTGTTATCTCGATGCAAGAATAGACCATGCTGAATCAATGAGGGATGCATATGATTGAACAAACTAGATTATCTCCAATCAATGAAAAAGTGGCTGATGAGTATAGACAACACTTGAGAAGCCAAGAAGCAAGATATGCAACCATGTTAAAGGACGCAACACCAGATTCGTTCATAGCAATATCAGCCAGAAGACAACAAGTATTATATGATAAATCAGTATTCGAACAATTGGTGGAGGGTAAAAAGCTTGAAGATATATCTTGATTCATCAGTGATTAAAGATTACGACAGATGTAATCACCCAGCATATCATGAAGATTGTGTATGCTGTATGTATCAATTCCAATTGCTAAACGCAACACAGATTAAACAGGATGGACTTGAATCAACTATAAAGAAAATGAAAGAATCAGGAGCGTTCGAATTATGATTATTTTTATTCAACCCATTATATTAGAGGTATTAAGATGAACACAACAATGTCCAATCAGGAATACAAACAAGTCATTCAACAGTGCAGTGCAAAATGTGAAAAAGTTGGCGGTGTCGCAACAATTCCACCAAAAACCGAACACATGGTACTGGTTACAGACTTGTTTAATGAATCGGACAAAGTATCAGTTTCTGCAAGAAATCTCTTGAGCGTATTCATTGAATACGATGACAAACTGTACAATGTCCAAAAAAATGTTCTAGTCCCAAAAGACGCTGTCCCATTCAGGACTGGCTCCACACAAGAAATTGCCGGCATTCCAGCAGTTCACGGTGGATAGAACCCACATCTTTTTTTATTAAATGGATCAAAAAATATTAAAAATAACAGATGACCAAATAAGATTCATCGATAAAAACGGTGAACTTAGGGTAGAGCCAAACACACCATACTATCAAGTTAGAATACTTCAGTTTGGTGATGAGCGAATCGAACATGAATTTTCGAAAAATGTTACAGTAAAGGAGACATATGACGCAATGATTTTCAATGCAGAACTCAATGGTGAGATTGCACAGATAAGACCTAACTATGCAGACATGGTATGTGCATCAATACAAGAAAATCAGGAAAATGGAAGTACCGCTATGTTTGAAAGAATATTCGAGAAAAACAACTGTAGCACAGTTGACCATGATATTATAAAATCAATGTTCAAAGCATATGATAAAAGAATCAAGGTAACACCAACAGGATTTATCATTGATGATTTGTTCATGGTCGACAGATCTGGACACGCATGGGTTTTGAGTAAAAATGGTGATATTATGAAATGTGGTGCTGGTGCCGGACAATCATTATGTCTTGTCGTGGCAAGCAGTCCAAATTCATCAGGTTATCTTGACCGAGCCACAACCACAGCCTTGGCAAAAATACAATTTTTACTAAATCCAAATACAGATGATAATGTGTTTATGGATCAATTACCCAAAGAGATAAGAACGATATTAGAAAGGAGAGCATTAGAATGACCAAAGTAGGATTCAATATAGACAAAATCGTAGAACTATTCGGTGATAAGATTTACAACTCCGATGGATCTGCATTCAGGGAACAAATAATGAATGCAGTTTCACATGGTGTGTTAGCATATCACATGAAATATGGATACGATGATAATGTATTCGTTGAGGTGATAATAGATCACGCCCATAAAAGAGTCACTGTCACAGACAACGGTATGGGAATGTCAAAGGAAAAATTCTATAACTTCTTTGCAAGTTTCGGTACAACTGATAACTCAGACGGTGGCAAACGTTCAGGTCAACATGGACTTGGTGCAATGTCATTCCTTAGATTGTCAAGCAGTACAATTGTAGAATCAAAGACACGTGATGGCACAGATCACTATTGTGCGTTGATTGAGGATGGTAAAGACATCACTGAGCATACAAACAGAACATTAACTGATTGTGGTACACGTATCGAGATGACACTAAAAAACAGAATCAGAATCGATGAATTACGAGAAACGGTTAAGGCAATAGGAGACCGCTCACCTGTAAGAATCAAGTTAGTAGAACTTAACACAGAAGTATCTCAAACCACTAATGATGCAACAATCAGAGATTATGGTTTAGACGGAGAAGATATATCTGCAGTAAAAATATTCGAAGCCAAGAGATCATTTGATGATGTTGTTAATTCAATAGATACACAATCAGGCACTCGTAGTATACGTTTAGAAACAGAAGACCCAGATGTTGAATGTATATTATGTGATACACCGTCATCAAATTCTGTATCATTATGTCGTGTACCAATTCAACTGAATATTGATTATGGTATACATGACAACGATTTGGTTGACCATGGTTCAATGGCAGTATTCAGAACAATGCAAGGAAGATTTGGAGTTTGGGTTAACATACTAGACGAACAAAAATTCAGACCAGAACACCACAGAGACTCATTAGACGGTGAAGCATCATCAGTTGTATCATCCATTGTAGGCAGGGCATTAGAAAAGTTCCTCAAAACTATAACACTTCAAGATCCAAAAGATATAGTAAATCATGAATACAAATGGATATTATATCACTCACCAGGCGATGAACTGTTAAACGACACAACAGTGAACTCACTACATCAATTACGTATGAGAATTGATTATAGAATCGACGATAAGACAGGTAAAGGTGCTCTTAATAAAGATCGCCAATTGATTGATATCATTCCTCACCTAGGAGAAATATTCTTCCAATCAAGTCTCTCAAGAGCAAGTTGGATCACACTTGATTCATCTGGTATATTTGATGAGCCAGTGTTAGTCAGGGCACACAAGTCTGATAGAGATGATGAATTAATAGAAATACTTGAGTTGGAAACATACGCACAAGCAAAGAAACGTCTCAAGTTAAAATCAAATGGCAAGAGAATCTCCAATGATGCAGTATTCACTGCACACACCATAAATGGAAGTGTATCAGTAAAACCAGAAGACATTCCAAAGTTGACAAGAAAGAATCTACTGTTCAACGAATATCAACAATGGGACTATCATACAGTCAAGGATTATCAAGACTGGACTTGGTGGAAATGGTTTTCCGATACTGAGAATAGAGGACAAGAACACATTATGGTATCTGTGTCATCTGCTGGCGAAAAGAAAATGGCCAAATTTGGCAAAGATAACAAAAATCTCATGAGTTACTGGAAACGATACTCTAAACAAAAAACATTCAAGTATTCTATACCAGACGATAATGAAATACACACTATCAAAGAGGGTAAAATAGAAGACATCATAAAAGACACAAATCACTCACTCGATGATATCAAAGTGTACCCGTCACACCAAATAGATACATGGTCAAAATTCCATGACAGATCCGTTCACATTTATGCAGATAGAAAAGACTTTGAAATCATGCACTGGTGTGGAAAGTTTAATACCCATTACCGCGACTATGAATTAAAGAACACATACGATTATTCATATGAAAATATCGGAGTCGATGGTGCATACATTCTAAAACACATCACCACAAGAGAAAAGAAATGGACAGTATTCGCAATTGCCATATGTAATCTATTGTATCGTGTATCAAGTATTCGTAGAGGAGAAACCCACGAGCATCAGAAATATGAATTGCTTGGAGATATTGCAATCCAAATGGTACAATACTACAGTGGTCTAAACGAAGTAGAATTGGATCAAATGTCATCAATAGAAGCATTTGCAGAAAAACTACAATCCACTATCAAAACAACATTCATGGGATCAGGATTTGACTTGGATGACGTCTTCGATATGAGATACATATTCGAAAGTGAAGATGGCTTTAAAGATAGCATGGTACCCAAAGTACAAGACTTTCTAACATCATTCAAGACAAGAGAACACAGACATGCAGATATATTGAAAGATTCAGGATTCGTTGGATTGGTAGAAACAGAAGATGGTTTGTTCGCATATGTAGAATCACTCGATCTAATGAACGCACCATCACATCAAGATTTGTCAATTCGAACAAACTGGCATGCAAAACAAATAGATGATAAATTGGTATTAGGTGTTATAGTACACGAGTTGAAGTAATAACATGAAAGATTGGAAATTATTTGCATCATTGGTTGAATCCAAACATTGTGAAATGGTGTTAGAAGATGAATGGACAAAAGAAACAATGAGTATGCCAATACTTTACATGCAAGGTCCCAAAGGACAAAAGATCCTACTTTTATCTAAACACGATCCAACATCTCAAGTAAAACCAGCTGTCAACAAAGGTGTTGCTGAGGGACTATGTGATATCTATATCTACGCAGCAGAAGTATGGACATCCCCATCTATAGATGAAGATTCTGATCCCGAAATGGTAAAACGTTATAACAACCCAACGATCAAGGTCAGTGAACAACCAGATAAACAAGAAAAACTAGTATTCCTGATGGGAACGATTGATGGAAAGCAGGCAAGTGCAGACTATCATATCGTTAGAGATAAAAATAATCGAATAACCAATCTGATAAAAAACAGAGACTTTGAACCAGATTGTTCTGTTATCACAGGTGAAAAAATACCTTAGTTTTTTTTCTCGATTACATTAAAGTGATTAATTATGGTAGGTAGACACAACGTAGTAGTTCTAGGAAAGAATGCAATCAATGTCCACATCTATCCATTACAAAGATCTGAATCGTCACCTTTCAAACAAGGGTGTCCCGACTGCCATGAATTGGTAGGTCGTAAAGAGGTCTGTAAAGGATGTGGACGTGAGGGTACCAGAAGTGACTGGTTACAAGTGTTCCCAACTGGAAACGATGATAAGATTGTTCTCTCAAGAGAGCAGTCCGCAGAAATCAAGAAACTCGATAAGGGTATTATTGTTGCTGGCATCGAACCAATTGAGAATATCGACAAACGTAGAATCACAAGTTCTATGGCAATCGATCCTGTGAAAGACAAGAAAAAATTACCATTCCAAGATCAAAACGACAGTGGTCTCAAGAAACACCAAAGTCAATGGAAACAAATCCAACAAGGACTGGAGAAAGCAAACGTTGCACTCACAGTAGAGTACAATGATACCAGTGAAAAGGTTGGATCTATTGTTTCTGAGCACGGTAGGTTAGTCTTGTATCTCATGGTGCATGACTCACACTTTAACAACTTTGAGGAACTCCCAGACATCACTGTTGAGAAATCTAGGGTTGAGGCAGCAGCAAAGGGTATCAAAGGACTTCAACAAAAGTCACCCAGCGAACTGCCAAACCGTAAGAATGAGAAGATCCAGAAACAACTGGAAAACCCACAAGAGATTGTATTAGAGACTCCGTCATCAAAATCACAAGATGACAGCCTAGAGTTCTAATCTCTACTTTTTACCCTAAAGGATATATGCACACACACAATGTACGATTGGAGGTGGACGAATGACAAATGAGGAAACAAAAAAAGAACAAACAGTAGAAGAGATATTCGAAGAAATAGATGAAGTAGGAAAAATGTTAGAAAACGTCATGGGCAAAAAACGATTTGAAGATGCCTTGAACAAGATAAACAAAGAGAATGATAATGAAAGATAACAAAATAATCTACGAAGTTGATATAGGCAAGGTACTGATATTAGCCGACAGCGAAACAAATGCCAAGATAGGTGCTTGTAATTACGTCGGTTCAGATATGGGTATTGAAAACTTGAGAGTGGTTTCTTTTCCAGAGTTAGACCCTGAAGAAGATGACGCTTACGACTGGGAGGAATGAAATGTACGGACAAATAATGATAGGTGGTATATGTCCTGATTGTAAAGCCAGGTTGCCAGTTCTAAGAGATAACGGATCTTGGGAAGTAGTTGATTGCCCAGGAAAAGATTGTGATAATTGGTTTGATACTGATAGATACCAAGAAGCAGGTGGGAAGCTCAGATAATGAATAGAGAGTTTATAGTAGACTTTGTATTTGAGGGATACATACCAGATGAAACTATTACTGTTGTTGCCGAATCAAAGAAAGAGGCAGTACTTAATGCAAAATCAAAACTACTCCCAGAATTAGAAAGTAAGATAATAGAGATTTACGTACACGATCAAAATGATGAACCGACCAGCACAGAATGATGAGAAGAACTGTTGCATATGCGGTCTACCGTTTAGAGTAAGACGTAACGCAGCAACAACAGAGACTCGCCACATATGTGCACCATGTAGAAAGGATAGAAAGAAATGAACAAAGAACAATTTATCAAATGGCTCAAAGACTGGTACGATGATTCTAATCAAAAACTAAATGAATCTGGGTACGAGGATACAACATATGCCGAACTGCAGTGTGAGGTTGATTCCCTACACGCCATTATAGAAAAAGCAAAGGAATTAGAATGAAAGATAAATATCCAAGAATAGAGTATTCATCTGATTTTAAAAAAGTGAATGTAGTTCATGAACCAACATTGGACGACATAGAAAACTTTGTTGATGTGTTGACAGATAATGCAACCATACAAATCAAGAAACGCCCAGAGGGTTACATTATTGATGTTTGGGATATCGAGGGAAATTTAATAAATACATTACAAGTATGGAATGAAGATCTCATGCCGGAGACTTAGAAAATGAAAGATAGTTTTGTGTGTAAGTATGATCATGAAGAATGCAATTATGATGACATGTGCCCAACATGTCAATCTGATTTAGAATATGATTATAATGTTATTCGCATGGGAGAGTCAGAAGCTATGAATGAACCTGATAGAGATAGACAAAAACGAGGAAATCGTAATTGAGAGATTCGATGAAAAAGGAAATAGAATGATGTTTCGTGATATTTTCGACAATTACGAAATAAGAATAAAATCCAGGAGTAAGTCAAAATGATGTTCCAA
>Ga0208794_1000204_pt1 | contig 48365 bp, 50 predicted proteins | sample 32_taG_FD_184106 | JGI IMG/M metagenome (GOLD analysis project Ga0208794, IMG submission 184106) | Marine viral communities from the Gulf of Mexico - 32_GoM_OMZ_CsCl metaG (SPAdes) (version 2) | ecosystem: Environmental > Aquatic > Marine > Oceanic | place: Atlantic Ocean: Gulf of Mexico... | reverse complement strand
GACAAAGTGCTCGATTCCGGCTTCGCGCGCCTCATCGACGGCATACTGGATCAGCGGTCGATCCACGACCGTCAGCATTTCCTTGGGCATCGACTTGGTGGCGGGCAGAAAACGGGTTCCCAGCCCCGCAACCGGAAAAACCGCTGTTCGAACTCGTTTGGACACGCAAGGCTCTCCTATTGGTTCTCGTACGGTCAGTTTCGACCGAAATCATCTTCGATACGGATTATGTCGTCTTCGCCCAGATAGGGACCGGTCTGGACCTCGATCAGTTCCAGCTCGATCTTTCCGGGGTTTGCCAAGCGGTGCACACAACCGAGCGGCAAGTATATGGATTGGTTTTCAGATAGCGTCGTGACAGAGCCATCAAGAGTGACCTCAGCGGTGCCACGAACAACAACCCAGTGCTCGGCGCGGTGATGGTGCATCTGCAGGCTGAGTTTCTTGCCTGGCTTGACGAAAAGCCGTTTGACCTGGAAGCGATCACCGCTCAGCACGGATGTGTAGCCGCCCCATGGCCGGTAGGTCGTGCGGTTAGCGTCGGTCAGCCCGGCCGTTTGCTCGTTTGCGCGTAACCTGGCCACCAACTCGCCCACCTTCTGGGCCGCTGACAGCTTGCCAACATAAATGGCATCGTTGGTCGCGATGACGGAAATGTCTTCCAGGCCGGAGACGGCGATATGGGCGTGGTCGCTTATGACGAGGGAGTTCGTGACATTCTCGAGGGTGACGGGGCCGCGGGTAAAATTGCCCTCCACATCCCGAGCGGCGCTCTTCCAGACGGCGTCCCAGCTGCCCAGATCTGACCAGCCAAAGTCTGCTGCAACCACGCTTGCCTTGCTGGTCTTTTCAAAGATTGCATGGTCGACAGAAATATTGGGACAGCGCGCAAAGGCCTCTTCATCAAGGCGCAAAAAGTCCAAATCGCGATAAGCCAGTTCGGCTGCCTGGCGTGCGCCGCTTAGAGTGTCGGGAGCCAGTGCTTCGCACTCAGCCAAGAAGTCGCTGGCCATGACGACGAACATGCCCGAATTCCAGAGATAGCCGCCTTCGGCGAGCATAGCCTGTGCAGCTTGCTGCTGAGGCTTCTCGACGAATCGCTCGACCTTGGAAGCGCCGGCGCCGATCTGGGCAGCGGACTTAATATAGCCGAACCCGGTTTGAGGGTCCTGGGGGAGAATTCCGAAGGTGACAAGCTGGCCAGCCTTGGCGGCGGCAACCGCGGAGTCCAGTGCTGACCAATAAGCCTTGCCGGTCTCCACGATGTGATCTGAGGGCAGGATATGCAGGATGGCGTCGGCCCCAAACAAGGTTTGGGCGTGCAGCGCGGCGGACGCAATCGCTGCCGCAGTATTGCGGGCCACAAGCTCGAGCATGACGCAGGCCAGCGGCAGATTGAGTTCGGCGGCCTGTTCGGCAACGATGAAGCGATATTCCGAATTGGTCACCACAATTGGAGCGGTATATCGCAAAGGGTCACCAACCCTCTGCAATGTATTCTGATAAAGGCTGATCGGTCCGGCTAGGGGCAGGAACTGCTTGGGTCGCGATGATCGCGACAACGGCCACAGGCGTGTGCCTTGGCCGCCTGCCAAAATGACGGGAACGATCAGTGTGGTCAAAGTCCAAGGCCTCGGGGATTGGGCTGGTGATCTATTGAAGATCAGATCATGAAAGTAAAATCATGATAGCATGTCTGTTCAATAACAAAACGCCTCCGACGCACCAGTGGTTAAATTGTCTCCGCAACACAATTAAACGAAAGACCGGCTGCCACCACGTTTTTGTGTGCAGGACTGCCATGCACGCTGGCAGTGCGCACTCCAGCAGTGTCGTCGGTACCGGGACACGCGCCAGTCCTTACGGTTTGAACGTTCCTGCGAGGTGACGGGAGCTGCTACAACTCGGCCCATTCCCTACGCTGCCCCATTCCAAGGGCGCTCTTTGCAGGACGGGCTGAGAGGAAATGTTGGGCTGGTGCCGGCAGCAGGGTTCGAACCCGCGACCCCCTGATTACAAATCAGGATGATAGTCGAATTCAGGTGCTCACCAGCGCCGATCCGCGAACTTAAACGGCACTGAGTTCCTTTTGCGTTAACGACTTAGCCCTGTCCGCCCTTGCGCGGACGGACTTCCCGATGTTTTCTCCTGATCGCCCCAATGTCGCCCCAGTAGAAGGTGTCGCCCCAGTTGCCGAAGACAACCATCACCACCGCCACCATCAGCAAGGCCAAGAGCGATGCTCGGCCGGGCGGAGGCAGGTATGATATCGTCGACGCAAAGGCCACGGGGCTGTCCCTGCGCGTCTCACCGAGGGGCGTCCAGTGGTCGTGGCGGTATCAGCTCAACGGGCAGGACAAGCGTCTGGCTTTGGGCGACGTCGACATGTGGACCATCGCTGAGGCTCGCGATCTCGTCGGTCGGGGACAGAAGATGATCCGCGATCGCACAGGGGTGCCAGATAACGACTGGCTCGATCGGCAGCGCCAGCGCCATGGTAAGGCTCAGCCGGTCATTGCCGCCGCGCCGGTGACGCCGCGCGAGCTATTCGCGTGGACATACAAGCAGGGCCGCGACGCCTATATCGACGAGATTACCCGCACGCGCCGGCCAAAGACGGCCGAGGACTATGCCGAGAAGCTCGGGCACGCCGAGTTGATCAAGCTCGACAAGCGGCCGCTGCCATCGATTACCCGAGCAGAGGTCGCGGGCATCGTCGCAAAGATCCATCGATCGGGACGGGAGAGTACTGCAGAGCACATCGTCCGCGTCGTCAACCCATTCTGGAAGTGGCTTGCTCAAGACGAGCAGATCAAGAAGAGCGGCGTCATGCCGGGTGTCATGCAAGGCCTGGTAGCACCCGAACGCACGCTCGACGAGACCGACGATGACGAAGGCGAATACGTGCCGCCCCTCGAAGAGATGGGGCGCATCATCGCGATTTGCCGCAGTGGCGCACTCGATCCCATTATCTCCGGCGCCATCGAGCTTGCGGCCTGGACGGGACAGCGCCGTCGCGCGGTGTCCCAAGCCAAGCGCGAGGAGTTCGAACCCATCGGAGGTGGCCGCGGGCTATGGCATGTGCCGCCGGCGTCACGGAAGACCAGAACGAAGTCTGGAGCTAAAAAGCGTCATCATGTCATCCCGCTGCCGCCGGCGGTCTGGGCCTGCGTTGAACGCGCTCTGCCACTCGCCGAGAAGCGTCAGTCGGATTTTCTATTCCCCCAGCTCCGCGTCGGCCGGGGCGGTCTGTCGAAATCATCGCTGAGTGGGTCTGCGATGTCGCACAATATGCATTTCATGCCCGGTGTCCTGGCTTCGCCACACGACTTCCGTCGGGCGTTCGGCACCCATGGCGAGGCTCGGTTTGGTCTGCTCCGGAGCGATACTCAGGCGATCCTCGACCACGCGGCCGGTGGGGGTGATGTCACTGGGACGCATTACGCGCTGCACGACGGCACGCATCGGACGTGGGGCATCATGAATACGTGGTGCGACGGGTTGCAGCCATTTATCGATACGGCCATCGCTGAGCTCGAGCCCGTCGACGAGATCCGAGCGGCGATCGCGGCGGCAAGGTACGGCGTCGACGATTTGGCGCAGGCGGCGGAATAGAGAAGGGGCCAACGGGTCTGCGCTCTCTGCCGATCCAAGCGATCCCCGCGAACTTTGATGAAAATCCTCCGGAAAATTCCCTCCGGACACACTGCTCCACCGCCGCTATAACGACGCCCATGTGACGCCGGGCTTTTGCCGCTGGCGTGGCACGTCGGGTCGAAACCGCCTTCGCGGACGTCCACGGCGCTCGTGATATTTCCCAATGACATCGGAGAAGAAGGCGGCCTCAGGGGCCGCAAAACGCGCCCATGCTGAGCGTGCGGCACATCATCAGCATATTCGCGACGGCCTCTTGCCCACGCTCGACGACCTGATCGAAGGGGCGCCGTGGTTCAAGGGCAGCATCGTCCTTGACATCCAGACTTGGTGCGACAGCTGGCTGTCCCTCCCGGCCCCAGTTGGCGAGCCCGGCAAGCGCATCGTGAAAAATGCCACTGACAAGAGCGGCGTCGACATCAATAAGGCCCTCGCCGTCCTGCGCAACACGTGCTCCTCGTCGGCGATTGAGCCTGTCCGGCAATGGCTGGAAGCCGCAGGATACGACGATACGTGGCGGATGCGCTGTTATCAAGCATGCCTCGACGATCGCGACGGCAACGAAGATCGCGCGGCCGCTTACGAGCTCGCTCAGTACATCGCAGAAGACAGATATTTTCGCACTGGATACAGCGATGCGTGGAGCGATGCGACGATTCTTGGGCTGATGCTGAAGAACAAGAGCAGCATGCAAGAGTATCATGCGCTCGGCGTCCTGAGCATGGAGAACGACTGCATCCTGCTCGCCGACCTGAAAGCGGCGGCAATGGAAGCCGCCCGGGCTGAGGCGCAGCCGCAGGAGCCCGCTGAGGAGACGAAGCCGGCGGTGGCGTCAGATGGCGAATTCCTGCGTGAATTCTACGAAGATCGTGCCGAGATCGAAAAGTCCGAGGGGCCGGCGCTGTCTTTTGGCGTCGTCGTCATTCCCGAGACGCCGATCCCGACGACGGGGTGGAAGAAGGATCTTTGGAAAGGCTGGGAGGGCAAGGTCGGCGTCAAGTTGCCGGCCGTAGCAACGGGCGACATCGCGGCTCATCGTCGTGCTCTCGTCGCTCAATGGCCGCACGCGGAAGAGATCATCGACACCATCCTCGGGGATTTGTCGTCGCGGCAAAGCGTGCGCTTCCGGCCGACGCTCCTCGTCGGCGCCCCCGGGTCCGGGAAGTCGTCACTGGCACGGGCGATCTTCGACACTGTGGGGCTGCCGTGTGAACTCCAGAGTTTTGCCGGCTTGCACGACGCTGCGCTGATGGGCACGTCGGCGCAGTGGTCGTCGGCACGTGAGAGCGCTCCGCTTCAGTTGATCAAGCGGGCGGGCATGTCGTCGGTCGGCGTCATCTGGGACGAGATCGAAAAAGCGACATCGGACCGCCGGAACGGCGCCCCGGCCGATGCCCTGCTGCCGATGTTGGAGATTGACCAGGCCCGCCGTTACCGGGACCTGGCCTTGGAGGTCGAGGTCGACTTGTCGATGGTCTCGCATTTCGCGACGGCGAACAGCTTGGAAGGCGTGCCCGAGCCTGTGCGCGATCGTATGCGCGTGCTGACGATGCCGGTCCCGGACTGGGAGCATCTCTATGTGCTGACGCAGCAGATCATCGACCGCATCGCGGATGATCGCGGCGTCGATCGTCGGTGGTTTGCGCCCTTGGGCGAGGACGAGATGGATCTCATCCGGGCGACGTGGCCGGGCGGATCGATCCGGCAGCTCACGCGGATTGTTGCGACGATCCTGAACGGCCGAGCAGAACTGATGGGGAGCTGCTGACATGAACGAACGCCTTGAAGAACTGCGCGACAAACTCCGGCAAGCGGCAGTGCATTCGCCGTCGTCGAGGACGAGGTGGGCGGCAGCTGCAGCCCTGGAGCAGACGTCTGATCTGGCCCTTCTGCGGCTCACGCAGTCGATGAGCTGCAGCTACGCGCCCGGGCTGAAGCAGGCCGTGCATGCATACTGGGAGAGTGCACATGTTTGATATCGTCAATGAGACACGCGCTCTCATCAAATGCGCGCTCGCCGGCGATCCGGCCCTGGTGTCGTTGGCGGTGGTCGGCAGGACGCCCGACACATTGTCGGCGACGATTTCGCCGGGCGTTCCCCCGGGGCAGATCGGGCGGACACAATATAGTCCGGGACCGCCTTTTACTCGCGAGGTCCTCGTCGACCTTGCCGTCCGCACGCAGCGGCGCAGGTGGCAGCGATATGACAATCGCACGGCATCGATCCCCGATCCCGACCGCGCAGTCGTCGACGCACGGCTGCATGAACGGCTCGGCGTGTGGCCGGAACACCTGCCGGGGTGGGGAGATCTCATCATGGCCGCCGTGGACATGATCGTCGAGACCGGCGGCGACCCGAGGACGAGCCAAATCAAGGAAAAGTTCGGCGATCTGCGTTGGTACACGCACGGCCTCGAAGGATCCGCCGGCGGCCAGATCGTGGACGCGGCTGAGCATCTGTCGACATGCCTTTGCGAGCGCTGCGGCGCGTTGGGAAGGACGCTGAAGGATGGCGGCTGGTATCGGATGAGATGTGAAAGGCACGAGCATGAGTAGTGCGCGAATGAAGCTCTGGATCGTCAGCGACCTGCATATGGACAGCACGTTTTGGGTTCCTGATCGCATCTCCGCGCACGACGTACTCGTCATTGCCGGCGACGTCGACAAAGCCGCCGGCGACACCGAGCAGACGCTATTGCTGCTGGCGAGGTGGTCTTGGGCACCGATCATTTTCGTGCCCGGAAACCACGACGTCATGGACGTCGCGCTCGATGCCTGGGATGGCGGAAATGGAGACCTGCTCGATCGCGGCATCCACGTGCTGTCGTCGGGCCAAAGCGTCGTCATCGGCGGTGTCCGGTTCGTCGGCGCAACTTTGTGGACGGACTTCGAGATCGTGGGCGATCGCTATGCGAGCGAGGCTTGGGCGGCGGCACACATGCCGGAATACCAACATGTTTGGAAGGCGGACGGCAGCGACACGAGCTGGCCGTCCGATACCCGGGCGGCGCACCACCAGCATCGGGCCGCGATCGAGGCCGTGCTGTCGGTTCCGCATGCCGGCCCGACAGTCGTCGTGACACATCACGCGCCGTCGAAAAGATCGATCGATGGCCGGGTGCCAGGCGTGGCAGACGCGGCATATGCGTCGGATCTCGAGGGGATGACTACGCGATATCGACCGGCGATGTGGGTGCACGGGCACCTGCATCGCGCCGTCGACTATGTTGTCGGCAACACCAGGATCGTCTGCAATCCCAGGGGGTACGAAGGCGACGACTGGGCGGAGGAGACGGGGTGGGATGAGGGGCTTGTGGTCGAGGTTTGATGTCTCTCAACTCGCTGAGATATCCCGAACGAACTCGGCCCGTACTGCTTTGATCCCCTCATGGTTGACGTCATTGAGAGTGCGCATGAAGATGAGGAGGCTTGGGCAAAAGTCGGGGGAGTTGATATCGCTCGACTGCATCGCAGCGAACTGGGCGTCTGTCATTCCGCGGTTGAACATCGCGTCGCCGAGGGCAGCCCAGTCCGCATCTGTGGCCGGTCTCCGCTGTACCGGTGACGTCATCGCGTTCGCTGCGGCTTGGAACAACTGGATTGCTTGAGGCTCTATCATCGACTTGGCCGTTTCGAAGCCGCTGCTCTCGATCAACGGCATCGCCCCGGACATCGCGACCCGGCTGCACATGTATGGATCTTCGGTCAGAATGGCACGATGGAAGGCGATGCTCAGCTCTATGATCTCGCTGTGATCCTCGTCGCTCGCCAAGGCAACCATCGGTGCATATTTCTGGCGAAGCTGCGTCATGGCGGTCGCCGCCTGGGACCTCACCGCAGAATAAGATGCACCGCCCTTCACCGCGTCCGCCAATTTCGCCGTGAGCTGCTGATAGTCGTTAGGGAACGTGGTCTCCAGGAAGCCGTAAAGTTGGGGGTTCTCCGACTTGATGATATTGCTGACGCTTGTTGGTGTGATCGCCTGCCTTTGCACCCAGTCGACCAGCCCTATTTCCCTAGAAAATGTAACGGCCAAGGCGATGGCGACGATTGGAAGCCAACGGCCCCATTTGTGGCCGGCGTGCATGAGCACGCCACCAATTGCACCGGCCACCGCGCCGATCGCGCCAATGGCTATGGCGTTGACTGCCCAACCGGGCAGAGTAGCGATGAATTCCATGCAGGCCCCCATTTATGCGAGCAATAACACTCGAAACCTATTTGGTCGACCGTGAGCTGTGCTGCTAACGTGTTCGATGAACTTGGGGGATGCGGCGTGGACTTTCATCTGGAGCGATCGTTACGGCTGAAGACTGCCGAGGAGATCGAGCACAAGAACTTGTATTCTTGGGCGATCGTCGAGGTCGACGGTGCCGGCGCTCAGATCGGGCGTGATCAGATTCCGTGGGCGTGGACGCTCTATTTCACGGCGACGTCCGTGACGATGAGCGACAGCATCTATGTGCGCTCCGCCGGCGAGGACATCGTGGGTGCGGTCGAGGATGAGCGACGGATCGATCAGATCATCCGCATCAAGCTCCGCCCGGGCGACGCTCGGCACCGCTCATGGCCGCTGGAGCGCGTGCCCCAATATCGGATGTTCGGCACGGATCGCGTCATCGACAACTTTGAACTCCAGATCCATCCGATCCGGGACGGCGCGCAAGAGTACACGAAGGCTTGGGCGAGTGCTTCATACTCCGCCGAAGCCGATTTCCTCACTGAGACGGAGCCCGACATCGTGATTTACTATCTCTTCGTCCGGCCGGAGACGTTCGCGAAATATGCCGCGAAGTTGAGCATGGCCGCCGTCGATGAGATCGTCATGTCGGCGCATCGTGTGAGCGGCATGTATAGTGAGTGGTCTCCATCGATCTCCACGCGATCCGTCAAAGTGCTGGCGACGGGCAAGGAGCAGGAGGTTCAGACGGCCAGTGGCGAACCCTTCCATCCGCCAAGGATCAAAGAAGTCGGTGAGATGCAGCTGTTCATCAATCGGAAGCTGCAGTTCGGCCCGTCGTCTCCGGCCGAGGATGATGATGAGATCGATGGTCAGGGCACCATTCGTATCGACGAGCCTCGCTCACCGGGGGGTACGGGTCCCGACATGACGGCAATGCTGAAGTCGCTTCAGGGGACCGGGCGGTGGATCATCGGTCTGCTGGTGGTGCTGATCATCGCCGTGCTCATGAAGCAGTGATTGTCCGCTCACACCAGAGAACATCATCGTGGGAAAACTGTCTGCCTACGAGATGAATCGCGCCGTGACTGATAGTGTGCTCTCTCGAATATATGGAGCGAGGGCGCATGTGGATCGGAGTTACTGCGAGATTTAGCGCTTTCCGCGAGAGCATAAAGCTCACGGATGAGCAAATCTCTGACGGTGTTACAAAATCCACCGGCATCATTAGCTCCTTGAACGCAGCTTACCATGGGCACAGCGATCAGACAGCGAACGGCATGTGGGTTGGCTCCTGGGGGAAGACCACTCAAGCCCGTCCTCCTAGGGATATCGATTTGTTCTTCACGCTGCCCTGGGACGACTATCACCGTGTGGAAGCGTGGCAAGGCAACAAGCAATCCCAGCTCCTGCAGGAGGTAAAAAACATCCTTCAGCCAGAGTATCCGCAGACCGACATGCGTGGCGACGGGCAGGTTGTGATGGTGCAATTCAACACGATTCTTGTCGAGGTCTTGCCGTGCTTCGAGTTGACGGATGGGCGCTTCTATATCTGCGACACACACAATGGTGGAAGCTGGACGGTGGCCAATCCTCGGGCGGAAGTTGCAGCCATCCATAACGGTGACCAGAATTCCTCAGGCAACCTGCGGCATCTCATCCGCATGCTGAAGATCTGGAAGCGTTACTGCAACGTGCCGATCAAGTCGTACATTCTTGAAACCTTGGCGACGGAATTCATGGCCCAGTCGAACTACCGGGACAAAAGTGTGTTCTGGTACGACTGGATGTTGCGCGACGCATTCATCTTCCTGGCCGACCGTGCCGGAGGCTGGGTCGTGGTGCCGGATGGCAATGTGGTGGCACTGGGCGACGATTGGAAGTCCAAGGCAGAGAGCGCAAGAAATCGGGCATTCCTAGCTTGCGACCATGAATTCAATGATCGTATCCCGGAGGCAGGAGACGAATGGCAGAAGATATTCGGGACATGGATACTGAAGCACGTGGCGTAAAGCCCATCGCCATCGCTGAAGAGGCAATGCGGCAGTCGGAATCCGCGCTCTACACCTCGACGGCTTTGTACATCTGGCTCCGCAAAGCGCGGTTTTGGAACCAGGTCTTTGTCATCACTCCGGTGATCATGGGCGCCGCATCCGGGCTCTTGTTCTTCAAGGACCCTGAGAACATTGTCTGGGCATCCCTGTTGGCTATCCTGACCGGACTCGTCCCGGCACTGCGGGATGCGCTTCGGCTCGACATCCATCTCGATCAGATCAAGAGCTTGGCGAGCGAATACAAAGGGCTGCAGGATTCGTTTCGGCAACTGGCGACGATCACGGCACCGTCGAACACTGGCGGCGCCGAGCGTCAGCTCGAATTCCTGATGGAGCAGTTGAACCGCGCCCGGGCCCACAGCGTGACCATTCCCGAAAGGGTATTCAAGGAAGCCCAGGAAAAGATCGCAAGCGGGGATTACGACTTCAGCATCGACGATAAAGCCAAGGCCTAAGCCTTCGCCCGCTCCCGCAACCGCCGCCGGCCCTCGTATACGTAGTCCCAAAGCCTCCGCTTGCTGTACCAGCTCCAGCGTTGGTGGCAGATCTCGAACCCGTGCGTGCGCTCCAAGTTGGCCGCGGTCACGGGGTCCGGCGGCTGCCGTAGAATTTGTTCCCAATCGTAGTTGGGACTGCTCATTCCATCGTCCTGGGAACGAAGACGGCACCCTCGAGCCGGTCGAGGCGGTCTTTGATGTCGTCGCGCTCCCGCGTCGTCGACGCCCGGAGATTGTCGATTTCGACGCGGGGAACCTGCTCGGCCCGGATCTGCTGGATGTCATGCTCCTGCCGGACGATCATCCCATCGATCGGAGCTTTCCAGGTCGTGCCGATGACGCCGACGAGCGTGATGATGATGCCGGCGCCGGTGAGCAGGACCGCCCACGGCGTCCTGCTGCGCTCGTCGAATTTCTTCGCGAGCTCGCCGATGCCGGTTTCGATCCCTTTTACGGATCGTTCAAGGCCGGTGACGCGCTCGTCGAGGCGTGCGTATGAGGGATCGATGGGCGACGTCAATTGGTGGTCTCCGGAATAAGTAGCTGCCGGACACTGCCCAGCTTGGAACGACAGTCGGCACCGGCCTCGGCGAGGTCGATGACGTATTCGCCGGCGTCGGCCCCCGTCGCGTTCGGATCGTCGGCCGGCGAAATAGGGGCGGGCATTCAGTAGAGCATGCCCGACGTGACCAGCGGCGTGGTCGTCGCGCATCCGGCAAGGGCAAGGCGATGAGTGGGATCAGAAACCGGGTCATTTCACGCCACTCACGTTATCCGCGCCTCTGAGGGCTTCCCGCAGGATCGACTAGATCGGTGGATCATGCTCCACCGCAGCGTCTCGAACGCCCTCCTTGGCCTCGGTGGTCGACGTTTTTCTCCAGTGCCCGACGATTTTCGTTTGCCATCAAGATAATGGTGCGCTGTGCGGCATTCTTGGCGCGGACGGTCTCATCTCGGGAACGGCGCATGTCCTCGAGCGCAATTTTCGCAAATCTATCATTAAGCATCGATGGAGAATTGCGAAGGGAGGGCAGTACCCCGAGAGTCCAAGCAAACGAAGGCTTCCCGGGAAAATGTAGGCATTTGGAATAGCTTCGTGCAATTCCATCTCTCTTGATTACTGCTTTGACCCGGACAATGTTGGTTTCGACGACGCGGGACAACCGTGCGCAGCCAGGTTCAATTGCCCACGCAGATATAAAGGTTATGTCCACGACCGCAGGGAACTTCCCACCGACATCGCGACGCGCCGGCTCCAGCAGCCTGCTCTACCTTCCCGGCGAGACCCTCTACGGCGCCGTGGCAGAGAAGGCGTTGGGCTTGGGCTGGACCCTGATTCCGCAGGAGCGCGGTGAGCGGCGCGAACCTTCCAAAATCGATGGCCGTGCGCTCAAGTGGGGCAACTACGTCAATACGGCACCCACATCTGAGGAAGTGCGTCATTGGGCAAATCAGGCGCCCGGTGCCAATGCCGCGATCCTGCTCGGCAAACCGTCCGGGCTCGTCTTCTGCTACGACATCGACGTCATGGATGTGCGGTTGAGCCGAGCGATCCAGCAGCTCGCTGGCGAAGTCCTGCCGTACACCGAGTTCTGCCGCGTCGGCATGGCGCCGAAGGCGGCGTTGTTCTATCGCGTGGCAACCGAGGCCGAGTTGCCGGCGAGTAAGGCCCATCGGTTCGCTGACAGCGGCGACATGCTGGAAGTGCTGGCGAACCGCAGGCTAATCACCGCCGTCGGCTACCACCACAAGACCGACCGTTATTTTATGTGGGACGGGCCGCAGCCGTCGACGAACCCTACCACTGATGTTCCACTCATCACGATGGCGCAGCACGAAACATTCATCGAAGCCGTGCAGAAGCTGCGTCCGTTCTCACGCCCGTCGAGCGCAAAGGCCGGCGATGGCATCGTGTTCGAGGGCGATGGTTCGCTCGAAGTCTCGGTGGAAGGATGGACGATTCCCCGTGTATACTGCCCGTCCGCCCGGATCGAAGGCGCGATGGTCGTCGATGGCCGCAAGCAATGGTTGTCGGCGCTCGTTTGGGATCTGGTACGCTTCAATCCCGAGCGCGCTGCAGCATCTGTGGCGTCGCTCATCGCGGTGGCTATGGGCGTGGCCACGGCCCGTGTCGACATGTCGAAGGCCTTGGACGTCCGTGGCATTATCACGGACAAAGCCCGTCGCGACGTGGACACGCTGCGCCGCGGCGAGATCCGCAGCTTCCCTGAAGTCAAGGAACAGGACGGCAAGCGGATCACGCAGGGTAGGGGCGTCCTTCCGGGGTCCAGAGATCCGCAGCTCTGGCACCTGCCGAGCGCCGACAAACGGAAGGCGCTGGAGATCGCGGCCAGGACGACGCCGGATGCTGATAAGGCCGCCGCCCGGGCGATCGTCACGGAGCGTTCTAGCATCGCAGCGGACGTCGCCGGCAAGGTCGAGACTGCGCTTGGGTCGTTCTTCGATGTCGTGTACCAGCAGGAACATGCCCCGGCAGTCCATGTGCTCAAGGTGCCCACGGGCGGCGGCAAGACCACCAGCGCGATCCGGCACATCGCGCATGACCCGCGGACTTTCGAGCCGCTCGTCGGCGCCGATAGTGAGCCATGTGGCCCGATCCTTTTCTTGCTGCCTACCTATGCCAATATCGACGAGTTGAGGTTTCGGGCGGCAGCCGCTTCCTTGGATCCCAATCTCGATGACGAAGCCTTGGTGGCTCAGGCGGCGCTCCTTGGGCTGGTATCGTTTGAGGATGCCGATGACGAGATCGAACGCCTACGCGAGGAGGCCGAAGGTAACGGTCTCAAGACGATGATCTATAAGGGGAAGATCGCCGCCGGCTGCAAGTTCGCGGAAAAAGTCCAGAAACTCATGGACGCTGGCATCAGCACGAGCGGACTTTGCCGGGCCAAAGTGAAAGACGATCGCGGCAATGTGGAAGAGCGTTTCTGCGAGTACTACAGCAGCTGTGAAGCCATCCATCAGCGCCACCAGATTGCGCAGTCGCACGTCGTGTTCCTGCCACACGCATTTCTCAATCTCTCGATTCCGGACGAGCTGAAGAATTGTCGCGCCGTCATTGCCGATGAGCGGATCTTTACGTTGGCGATGCACGTCGGGCTTATGCACATGTCGTCGCTCGAACTGCCGCGCAATCCACCAGCATTGGGCAAAAAGGAGCGGGAACTGGTTACAGCCGGCATTGGCGGTCGTGAGCAGAAGCGCGCGAAGATCAAGGCCGTCCGAGAGGCATACCTGCAGGATCGGCACGACGCCGCCGAACTGGCGATCGCCGCCATGCGCCAGGGTCAATGCCCGGCCGCCGTGCTGGCCGATCACAAGCAGGGGAAATTCACCGGCGCCGATCTCGTGGCCGCCGCTGCCCGCGTCTGCGGTGCGGGCTCGTCGTCAAACGTGCTCGTCTTCCCGGGCATGACCGATCGCGAATTTCAGAATCTCGTGAGCGTCCCCACGGGCACGGAAATCAAGTCGGAATACCGCTTCTGGAAGATCATCGGCGAGCGCATCGCCTTGATCGCTGATGGCACCGCCCGGCAGGCACGCGAGATGCGTATCCAACGGCGGCAGCATCAGGAAGGCGAGGCAGAGGTCGAGTACGTCCGGCTGTCTTGGCGCAGCGAATTGAATTGGCCGAGCGCGCCGCTTCTCCTGCTGGATGCGTCGGCCGACTTGGCCATTGTTGCGAAGGCATTTCCAGGGCGTGCGGTCACGCTCCACGACATCGATGCGCCCCTAAACATGAAGACGGTCCTGATCGCCGATCGGTCTCGATCAACGCGGTCCCTGACGCCTGACAGCGACGTCACCAATAGCGACGCAATCGCCCAGGCCAGGAACGTCGAGCGCGTCCGTGCCGTCGAAACCTATCTCGCCGCCGTCCACGGCAATGGCCGGATGGTCGTCGGCATGGCCAAAAAAGTCCGCCAGCTGCTGCGGACGGAATACTTGCCGCCTGCCAATATCGACGATCTTCATTTCGGCGCTGAGCGCGGGCTAAATTTCGCGAAACAACATGTCGCGGCGCTGAGCATCGGCCGTATGGAGCTGCCGGTCTGGACGCTGGATGCCTATGCAGCGGCGCTGGGTTATGATGATGTTGAGCCGCTCGTGCTGATGGATCCGCGTGGCGACGGCATGTTGTCGGACAGCGAGCCGCTGAAGCCGCTGCTCCTGCCGCAGATCCTGCCGATGCGCGATGGCAGCGACGTGACAATGCAGGTGCCCATGGCCCCGGAAGGGTCCTGGCAGCGCACCGTGCAGCAGCAATTCCGGGAAGAATCGATCCGCCAGTTCGCCGGCCGATTGCGCCCGGTCTACCGACAGGATACGCCCGTTCTCTATATTATGTCCCAGTGCGTCCCTTCCGGCATCGTCATCGACGACATCGTTGCGACCGACGACTTGATCCCCGGCTACATGCCCCTGCTCGACGCCGCCCGGGGCAACGGCGGCATCATCGATCCGCAACGTCTGCATCGCGGCCGCCCGGACCTCGGCACGCTCCAGCAGTTCGTGGGCTGGACGACGGCCCTGCCGGATCAACTGAAGAACGGTTTCCATTTCCTCCGCATTGCACGGAAGACCGTGGCCGTGCCGGCGCATTACGAGGACCCGATTGCGGTCGCCGCGCTCTGGTACCCGGATTGCGAAGTCACCGAGACGATCCGATCGGCCGCGTGCATCCGCGTGGCTCCAGCCGACAGCCGACCAGTCGACAAAATTGAAGAGGCTCTCGGCAGCGCCGCCGATCGCGCTGAAGCCGAGCTGTCAGCGCGGGCCCGCGCTGTCGGGTGGCTGACACAGCGCCACGCCGAGGACACGACGCGGCCGCATTACGTTCCCGGCCGCGGGAAGTATCAAGTCGGTGTGGACCGCGACGGCCGTTCTGTCCTCCTGGGCCTGACGGCATTGGCGATGTTGACGCGCCCAATGGCGCCCGCTGAGGTTGTCGAGGATGTTCCCCTCGGGAAATCCCCATTCATGACGACCGCCGACGAGGAATGGGCGATGGCGATTTAGTCGCGGCCCTTCGAGAACAGCCGATAGAGACGCTCGGGGAGCGCGCCGTCGACACTGGTCTTCGGCGCCGTCGTATCGCTGAACGTACAGATCGGCGCGTCGTCATCAGTTGCCGGACTTCCTCGATCGATGTGACGCGGCCGCGGCGAAGAACAATTAGGTATCGAGCATATCCCAGTCGTCGCCGAGGACCCAGCGCAGCGCTGAGAGCTTGCCGTTGAGCATGCCCCACTCGAAGTCATCCCATGGCCCGAGGTTTTCCAGACCCACCTCATCCTCGGTCTTCTTTGCTGCCGCCAGGGCGCGCTGCCATACAGCGTCGACGATGACCTCAGGGTGATAGCCCTTGAGCTGCTTGAATTCGTCGCCGGTGATCTGCTTGACCTCGCCGCTCTCGACCTTCTCGCGCAAATTCCAATGTCGGTTGTACCAGATCTGCCGGTAGAGAAGATGTTCAGCCTCTCGGATTTCAGAGATGGTCCGCACGTCCTCTGAGAAGAACATGGCCTCGTGCTCCTCGAAGAGTTCTTCACCGACGCTGCTGAGGGTGTCGGGCAATGAGGTGGAATAAGTTGACCGGTCATTGAAGACGCCGGCGAAATCGGCATGCGGCACCGATGTATGCCCGCCTGGCTGAGAGAAGTCGGTCGTGTTGGTGGTGACGAAGGCGAATGTCACGTCACTGTCCGCAGGCATGTTCTCGACGAGACCGAAATAGGTCTCGATCAACAGCGCGTCGCCCATGCTGTCCTTTTTGATGTGAAAGGGGGCTTGCTGCCGTGTCCGGCATCAGCGCCCGTGGCACAGAATTGGGTTTGAGGTTTAAGGAGAGTTCTGGTCTCGTCTGAAAGACGAAAGACCCAGAATGACGACGAAAACCACGAAGACGAAGAAGCCCGCCGAGCAGGTGGTCAGGGATATCCGACGGGCGAGCCGACGGCACTTTTCTGCCGAGGACAAGATTCGGATTGTGCTCGATGGACTGCGCGGCGAGGACAGCATTGCAGAGCTGTGCCGGCGCGAGGGTATTGCCCAGAGCCTTTATTACACTTGGTCCAAGGAGTTCATGGAGGCCGGCAAGCGCCGCCTCGCCGGTGATACGGCGCGTGCTGCCACCAGCGACGAGGTCAAGGACCTGCGCCGGGAGGCAAGCGCTCTGAAGGAATGCGTTGCCGACCTTACCCTGGAGAACCGCCTGCTCAAAAAAAGCATGCTGGGGGATGGGGAAGACCAGGAATGAGGTATCCCGCTTCCGAAAAACTCGAGATCATCCGGCTGGTCGAACACTCGAACTTGACCACCAAGCAGACTTTGGATCGGCTGGGCATTCCGCGCCGGACCTTCTATCGCTGGTATGATCGCTACCTCAATGGCGGTCCCGAGGCGCTGGAAGACCGATCCTCGGCGCCCAGCCGGGTGTGGAATCGTATCCCGGCCGGTATCCATGATCAGATTATCGAGATGGCCCTGGAACACTCCGAGATGAGCCCCCGCGAACTTGCGGTGCGCTTCACCGACGAGAAGGGCTACTTCATCTCGGAAGCCAGCGTTTACCGGCTTCTCAAAGCCCATGACCTGATCACCAGCCCCGCCTATGTGGTGATCAAGGCAGCCAACGCGTTCCACACCAAGACCAGCCGTCCCAACCAGATGTGGCAGACCGATTTTACATACTTCAAGATCATCGGCTGGGGCTGGATGTATCTGTCCACGGTGCTGGACGATTATTCCCGCTACATCATCGCCTGGAAACTCTGCTCGACCATGCGGGCCCAGGACGTCACCGATACACTGGACATTGCATTGGCCGCCTCAGGCTGTGATCAGGCCCATGTGCAGCATCGGCCGCGCCTGCTCAGTGACAATGGACCCAGTTATATCGCCCAGGATCTTGCCGATTACATCCGCGCCAATGGCATGGATCATGTTCGCGGTGCTCCGCTCCATCCCCAGACACAGGGAAAGATCGAACGCTGGCATCAGACGCTCAAGAACCGCGTCCTGCTCGAAAATTACTTCCTGCCTGGCGATCTCGAAAACCAGATCCGCGCCTTCGTCGAGCACTACAATCATCGGCGCTACCACGAGAGCCTCGACAATGTGACACCCGCCGACGCCTATTTCGGAAGGGCGAAAGCCATCATCAAACACCGCGAAAGGATCAAACGCAAAACCATCCAACATCGGCGCTTGCTGCATGCCCGCATCGCCACATAACATCAACACGATGGCGAGCAGAACTCTCCGCTAAACCAGACGCCCTTCTGCGCCAAAGCTTCTGACGACGGACAGCTGCCGGAGTGATCGATCAGCTGCCCTGGACTTCGCGAATATATCAACTTCGGTCGGCTCAACGCTCTTGAGGAGCACCTCCACCATCTCGACGGTGGTCTGCGATAATTCGCCGTTGACGATGACCTGGTTTTGAACATCGTCGAGCTTGGACAGGATGGGCTCAAGATCCCCTTGACCGAAGTTCCGAACCGCTGTTCGTACCAGCTTGAAGTGGTCCTTCTGTGCCTGCACGGCCGAGGCCAGTACGCGATCCTTGCTCCGGAAATATTCTTCGATCACCAAGTCGGGTACGATCAGTTCGACGTCGCCGCTTTGCACCATTTGGTCGAGGATCTCGAGCAGGTCCAGATTGCGGTAATCCTTGGCTAGGTCGAGCCAAACGCAGGTGTCAATGAGGAGGCGGAGTGTCATTTTGCGATAACGCTGCACTTACCAACGGAGAGCACGAGCGAATCCCGCCGATCGCCCGGATTGAACTCGGGCACCGCATATGTTCGCGAGAGCACGGATTCCCCTGTGGGGATAAAGCTGTAATCGATGAAGCCACAGCTGCATGTTACGGAGATAATTGTGATGCCATCGCTTTCGTAATAGACGCAGCACGACGTGGTGCCGGCGACTGTAGCCTGTTCGCCCACCATTGACGAATTGAAGCAGCGATTGGCTGAAACGGACCCGTAGCCAGACGTCACGGGGTCTTCAGCGGTGCAAAAGAACCCCCGAAGGTCGTCGTTGTCGGATACGTCTTGGACGACATACTGGTCAAGCGTGTAAGTGGTCTCGACCCATTGGTCGTTGGTCCAATTGAAGTCAGTGGAATGGGTCTCCACACATGATGACGAAACGCGAACGACTGCGCGGGCATCAACAATGCCAGCACTAAACCGACAACGGCAGCTCGCATAACTTCCCCCAGGCACAACGGTAACGACCGTAGCTCAGGTGTCCACTATATCCAACAGCTTCAGCGCTTTCGCTGAAGTGAACTGATGGCATCGATGTATGTCAATCTCGGCACAAGCGGCTGGACTTAGGCGAAATCATCCGAAAAAAGGTTCGTCATCGTTCTGAACTGCGACAACCCATTCGCTCGGGTGGTCCATCAGTAGCGAGAGCGCCACCCCCAGAACCGCCATGTCCGCTGCTTTGCACGCAGCGCCCTCTTCATCGTCTTCATAAGCCCAACGGCGGCATCGTCGCGCAGCGCGAGATACTGCGCGACTTCGAGTTCGTCGTCGGCGTCCTCCGACACGATGATATCGCCGGCGGCCTGACCAGGCCGAAGGGCGCTGCGTGCCTTGTCGACGACTAATTCGTGGTAGAGACCTTCTGGGCATCGCTCCCACGACTTCAAAGTTGGCTTGGGCGAAAAAAAAGGCGGTACCCGCAGGCCCGCCTTGGAGGTCAAGTCGGTTCAATCGCTACGCATAGCGATGCCATGCCAGCTTAGTGTGACTGCCTGCACCCAACAACTCGTAATTGAAAAACCGTTATTCCCTTCTATTAGGCTTGGTGATGGCGCACGATGAGGTAACGGGGGCGTCGAACGAATGATCGCGTGATGCCGCACGCCGTTCAAGCCAACATGAGATCTGATCAGTAGGCTCTGCAAGGGCATGTGTCGGTTCTAAACTGACTGGTTTGTCGCTCCGATTGAGGGCCGGTTGAGAATGGTTTCGTCGAAGGCGACTTTAGCGGACAGCCAATTTTTGTGGGTGATGTCGCCAAGGACTTTGGCAACTTTGAAGCGAACCGATAGTGGTTAGAGTGGTTCGGTAGATTGCTTAAAGTTGTATCTATTTCAAAGGCTTGACGGCGGATCGGAACCGTGGCACGTATGATCTTGTGATGCCGACCTGCCGGGTAGGCAGAACTGCCGGATAGGCAGCTGAGAGTACTGACTGTGGCTGACGTTTCAGTTCTAGCTCTTCGGCATCACTTCGTAGCCGCGCAGACGGCTGAAGGGATCGTGACTACATCGATTTGACATCGATCTCGTGTTTGATTTGTAGCCGCGAAGGCGGCTGATAGGATGGTGATGGCGTCGATATGCTCGTGCGTCACGTGTAGCCGCTCAGGCGGCTGGTAGGAACGTGACAGCGCCGATTATTTGGCGTGTCATCTGTAGCCGCGTAGGCGGCCGGTTTTTTGATGATGGTGTAGATTGCTCGTGCTTAGTGTTTGCTGCACGGGTGGAATAGTTCGGGGCTCCAGCTTGGCTGGGGCCCTTGCTCTATACCGATGGCGATGATGAGCAGGCATCTTGAACGCCGCTGGGGCAGGGGTGGAGGTACTCCTTTCTCATTGACATGAGCCCGTCAAGTTATGCCGCTCTTCCAGAGACCGAGCACAAGTAGTGGCCGCCCAACGCGTTGAGGTAATGGCTTCCACCTTCCGCTAAGCGCCCATTCCTGCCATTCGGACCGTTAGTCAGTTCGCTTGAGAGCAGTCGGTCCGCATGAGGGAAGCGCACTGGGCACGGACCTACGACCGCGAGGGATCACGCTGCTGGGCAACATGCTCATGACGGGTGGAGGGGGCGACTGGCAGGACCCTGCAGATCGGCTCGACCCATAATGCCCACGATGTTTGTCGATCAAGGCGATCCTCGCTTCAGTCGGCGGCCGAGCTCCGCCTGGGCGAAGTATGCGGAGGCTTTGCGGAGGATCTCGTTAGCCATCCATGCCAGACCAAGGCGGCGCCTGTCGTTAAGCCTGATGAGGTGATCTAGACCATGCCGCCCCCGGAGCGCCGAGAATAGTCTCGGCATGGACAGTCCGACTGAAGAGCGGCGTCAAGTTGCCCTTCCCTGTTGACGTCATAGCCAAGTGAGCGAACCTCGGCGACAGTGGTCTCAAAGTCAAAACCTTCGCAAGGGCGTATTGTCATAGTCATCGATGACAGGCAGACACCAACATACGCTACGCCTGGCATTGACATGACGGCGTTCTCAATGGCTGCGACACAACCGTCACAGCCCATCCCCTTGACAGCGAAAGTCAGCTTCTCCGCACGGGTCATGTCTCGAAGGTCACTTTGCCGGCCATGTCGAATTCATAGATATCATCACGGAAGCTGACCACGCCATTGCGGTTGGCCCACGCCGAAATATAGGTCGTATGGATTTCCGGAGGACTGCTCACGTCCACATCCTTACGTTCTCCGGTCGCGAACACGGTTTGAATATCTGATGGTCCCCAGTCGCCGTTGTCGCGAAGCACCCAAGCAACGAAATCCTGCACCTGATCCACACGCACGCAGCCCGAGGAATAGAATCTGGCGTTTTCGCCGAACAAGCCTTTGGTCGGTGTGTCGTGGAGGTAGACTGCGTGGGGGTTGTGGAAGTTGATCTTCACGTTCCCCATCGAATTCAGCGGTCCCGGATCCTGTCGGAAGCTGTAGTTCACCGCCTCCTCGGTCTGCCAATTGATCTGGCTGGGCTGCAGTTCGTTTCCGCTGCCATCGAAGATCCGAATCTTCTGCTCTGTCAGATAATTTGGATTCTCATTCATGTACTTTATCAGGTCGCGCCGGATGATCGACACCGGCACGTTCCAATACGGGTTGAAGTTGATCTGATGGATGCGACTCTTGAGAATGGGGGTTTGCCGATCAATTCGACCGACCACGGCAGTGTGTCGCCGCTGGACCATACCACCTTCCACCACTTCGATGAACGCTGCGGGAATATTGACCACGACGTAGCGGTCGGCAAGTTCCGACACCATATTCTGCACGCGGAGCAAGTTCAGCCGAAGCTGGTGCAAACGTGTCTCTGCCGGGACGTTGAGTGCATACCAGGTTGCCTCGTCCACTTGTCCGCTGACGTGCAGTCCGTGGCGGGCCTGAAACCGGCGCAATGCGGCATCGGTGGGCGCATCCATGACGTCGTCAACCCGCTCGACCATGGCCATATCTGCGGATGAAAGCAGGCGGCGCTTGAGTTGGATAACACCATCGCGTGCTACGCCAATGGTGACGCCATATGTCTCCTGCGGCACCTGCTCCCAGCCGCCGCTCGCGACGAACGGCTCGTACTGGGCGATCGCCATCTGAAGGTTGTTGGCCGTGTCATAACTCAGGATCGGCTCAACAGTGTCGATGGCCTGAATGGCGGCAGCGCTGTTTGCCTCCCGTTCTGCATCGCTGAGCGAACGGTTCTGGTTCATCATATCCCAAAGAGACTGGGCCCTTGCCGACTTTATCGTCGGGAGGGTGGCGGCAGCAATGCCCATGGGCAGTAGCCCGAGGAAATTTCGTCTTTTCATCGTTCTCATCCTGTATTGGCGTTCGTGCGACTGAGCGCCGAAATACGGCTGCGTCGGTCGAGTTGCGATCGCGGCGCAGATGAAACGCGGAGGACGGAAATGCTTGGACCTTCCAGAGTTGACCGGCGGAGCTTCGTCGGCCGCTGGGCCGAAAATCGAGATCCCGTTATTGATATCAAGGACCACCCCTACCGGCGCCACGATTGCATACGCAACAGGGTAACAGCGCTTGGCGTGGTGCGTGTGTTGCAACGCCTCGTCCTCAGTGTCGTCCTGGTGGACCTCTCCGAGACATGCTGCTTCTGAATGACCGATAGCTGTCGCCTGCTGCACCGTGAGCGCCATGGCCAATGTGCCGATTAGCATCAGCATGGGAATGATCCTGCGACTTAATGTTGGTGTCATCACTCACTTAACCGTAGCGGCAAACCCTGCGCACATTAGACTAGGGCCGAATTCGGCGACAATGCGGTGACGAGGGTTTGAAGACATCCCCGAAGTTCGCAAGCGGCAAGCACGACGACATCGGCGATGACAGGATCACGATCTTTCCTGCGATAGGCACCTCGAACCATGGAAGTGAACCGCACCGGGACTGTCGGAGGCTCTAACTCCCAAGTAGGATAGAGCCTGATGAGCAAGACAACGAACAAGTTTTCCCCCGAGGTGCGAACCCGGGCGGTGCGGATGGTGCTGGTCGCGCTGGGCGGCCGTGGTTTCGGTTTCCCAGAAGATCGGCTGTTCGGCCCACACCCTGAATGACTGGGTGAAGAAGGCCGAGGTCGATGGTGGCCGGCGTGCTGGAGTGCCCAGCGATGTGGCCGAGAAGCTCAAGGCTCTGGAGCGGGAGAACCGGGAGTTGCGGCAGGCCAACGAGATCCTCCGCAAAGCCTCCGCGTACTTCGCCCAGGCGGAGCTCGGCCGCCGACTGAAGCGAGGATCGCCTTGATCGACAAACATCGTGGGCATTATGGGTCGAGCCGATCTACAGGGTCCTGCCAGTCGCCCCCTCCACCCGTCATGAGCATGTTGCCCAGCAGCGTGATCCCTCGCGGCTGTCGGCTCGCGCCCAACGCGATGAAGCCCTCAAGCCTGAGGTCATGCGGGTCTTTGCCGAGAACTTCTCGGTCTATGGGGCCCGCAAGGTTTGGCGGCAGATGCAGCGGGAAGGGTTCGATGTTGCGCGATGTACAGTGCAAAGGCTGATGCGGGACCTCGGCCTGCAGGGTGTCATTCGCGACAAACCGGTCCGCACCACGATCAGCGACAAGGCGGCTCCTTGTCCGCTCGATCAGGTGAACCGCCAGTTCCATGCCCCGGCACCTGATCGGCTCTGGCTCTCTGACTTCACCTATGTCGCCACATGGGTCGGCTTCGTTTACGTGGCCTTCGTCATCGATGCCTATGCCCGCCGCATCGTCGGATGGCGTGCGTCGCGGATCGCCCATGCCAGTTTCTTCCTAGACGCCCTGGAGCAGACCCTGCATGACCGGCGGCCATTGCATGGAGGCGGCCTGATCCACCACAGCGATAGAGGCAGCCAATACGTGTCCATCAAGTACACTGAGCGGCTGGCCGAGGCCGGCATTGAGCCCTCAGTGGGCAGCGTTGGGGACTCTTACGACAATGCCTTGGCCGAGACCATCAACGGCCTCTACAAGGCAGAGGTCATCCATCGACGCGGCCCATGGCGCAGCTATGAAGCGGTAGAGTTTGCCACCCTCGAATGGGTCGACTGGTTCAACAACCGGCGGCTGCTCGAGCCAATCGGAAACATCCCGCCCGCCGAAGCCGAGGCAAATTACTACGCCGCACTGGATCAACCGGCTATGGCCGCATAGCTTAGACCAAATGGCCTCCGGCAAAGCCGGCGCGGTTCACTTCGATATCGATCAGATACAGACCCTGCTTGCCCTTCAAGATCACCCCGACCAGTCCTGTCACGACGCCGATTCAATTGCTAAGGCGCGCCTCGCCTAAGTCGTCGGCAAGATCGCAAGTCTGGCAGCGCTTCAGGACGAATTGAAGCGGATGATCGACGGGTGCAGCCACGGGCGCGTTGAGACCTGCCGGGTCATCGAGGTCCTAGCCGACCACGATAATATCAAACAAAAACAGAACGCAGATTGATGCGGGTCGATCTGCTGCTGCACACTGCGCCCTCATCCCGTGATCACTAGGGTTCATGTTGCCGGATTAAAGTGAGGGTATTCGGGGCGGTTACACTCATCCGCGCAGCGCCTGCCTCCCATTATGCCCGTAGCGACGTGAACCTCTATGTCGCGGCGACCTGGCTCGAGGCAGCGGGGATCGGCTCCGAGATGAACAACGGTTGGCACAGCCGCGAAGCTAGAGAATACGGTGACAAGGGATGATGCCGAGCTACCCTCTCAGGTTGAACGGTCACAGCGCCGACGGCGTGTCGTAAACGTCTGTTGGACACGCGCCATTTGGGTCGAGAGCACCGGATGACGACCCGTCACGGCTGAACACATAGCGACGCTCGCAAACATCCCATAGTGGAGGACGCCGGGTGGCGTCGAACAGGTCGGTACCCACCTTCAAATCGCGCCAAAACGGCGCGTGAGGGCTATCGGCGTGCTCGGCGAGCTTTGCCTCGGTCATGCGAAAGGGCAAGAGCTGCAGTTGAAAGGACGGGTTGCCACCCCGGAAAGCCTCCCGGGCGAGCGCGTAAATTTCTTTGATGCCTTCGTCTGTCATTGCGTAGCAGCCGACCGACAGGCAGTCGCCATGGATCATGAGATAAGTTCCCGTACGTCCCCATGCACGATCGAACTTGTTGGGAAAGCCAACGTTGAAGGATAACCAATACGAAGATTTGGGGTTCATTAGGGCTGGCGTGACGTCATAAAACCCTTCTGGAGACTGCAGATCTCCTTCTCGGATTTTTGGTCCCAGATCCCCTGACCATTTGCAGATCGGATAACTCTTCAACAAGGCGTAGTCGCCGGTGCGTGTCCGCTTCCAGACTTCGAGTTCGGAGCTCTGCTTGTAAACGCGGATGACCATGGGTTCGGCGGGTGAAGATCCGATATCAGCCAACCGTTCCAACACGGATTTCCCAAGTGGCACATTGTGTCGATTGTCACCGACGAATTGGCTGCACGCCACCAGGAATAGGGTGGTTATGACCAGACCAAGGGCGCGCAAACTGCCGAGCAACATACCGTTCATCCCTGAAACTTTCAGAGACGATACACAGTCATCGTTATTTAAGGGTGACAACCGCAGTCTCATCAAATTGCCTTTGTCACGATTTTGAGAACGCGTTGCTCCTACTCAATGAGTGCGGACTTGCCTTGTAACACACTCGTTATCGTCACGCCCTAAACCTTCTGTGGTTGTTGAGCTAACTGAACGGGCAAGATTAAGCGAGGCTCGTAGATGAAGAACTGGATCTCCCCTTTAATTCTCATAGCAGCTGCCCCCTTTTGGGCGAGCCATGCTCATGCTGAAACGGTCGACGTCTCCGAACTGTCCCACATCCATGGTGTGGCGTTTCTGCCAGAACCTTGGTCGGGCATCGCTTTGGCAACCCACAACGGCGTGTACCTGGTGAACAAGGATGGCCAAGCGAAGCTCGCATCTGCACCTGACGACTTCATGGGTTTCTCGATTGCTCCAGACGGAAGGCTCTTTGCCAGCGGACATCCTGCGTCCGGCGGGAACATCGGCGTCATCAGTTCAACCGATGGGGGGGCTACCTGGTCCCACATCTCGGACGGAGCGGATGGACCAGTTGATTTTCACGCCATGTCGGTAAGCCAGGTGAACCCATCTCTGATCTACGGCCTTTATGGCGGCGTACAAATGAGCATGGACGGTGGTGCGAGCTGGGTAGAGCGCGGTCCGGCGCCTGAGCAGACTATAGACATCACCGCGGGTTCTTCAGAGGGGCAACTGTTCGCTGGAACGACGGACGGCCTTATGCAGAGCTCGGACCATGGCGTTACGTGGTCACGCATCGGGCCAGCTGGTGTGCCTGTCACTGCCGTCTACATGGACACAGAGGGTTCTCTGTACGCCTACTACGTCGGCGCCGGCCTTCTGAGGCGCGGCATTGACGGCAAATGGGAAGAGATTTCGGTTCCAGTGGGGGAAGATGTCGTCCTGCATCTCGCCGCGGGGAATAGCGATGGCGATGATCTGGTCGCCGTTACGCAGAAAGGCAATGTGCTCGCCAGTATGAACGGTGGCGAAAGTTGGGCTCCGTTTGGGCAGTGAGCCGCGCAGGACTTCTGCTGGCATTCGTTTTGCCGCTGATACTCGCCGCCTGCAGCGGATCGGAAGATGCCGGCAGAGGTCTCTACACAAAGTTTTGTGCGAGCTGCCACGGTACGAACTTGGAGGGCCAGCCCGATTGGATGCAGCGATTGCCCAGCGGCCGGTTGCCCGCTCCTCCGCACAATGCCGATGGACACACCTGGCATCACTCCGATGAGCAACTCCTGATCATGATACGGGATGGTTTGGAAGCCATTGCTCCCGGATACGAGACTGACATGCCTACGTTCGCTGACGTTCTGTCAGATGAAGAGATCATGGATATTTTAGAGTACATCAAGAGCACCTGGCCCAAGCGCGAGCGCGATTACCAGCAGGCCCGCAGTTTGCCATCCAAGGACTAGTGCAGCATAATCGCGCCCATGGCGGTGCTCCAATATGCTGGGTTCAGTGTTGCCCCGCAGATGGTCCTCGTGGGATATTAATAGAATCACTTCTACCGACCAGACTCCTGGTGGATGAGTGTCCGCCAATTCGGGAACCGCGCGTGAGAACGTACAGAACCATAGCCACTGTCCTGGCCGTTCTTGTGGTCTTGCTATCGGGTTTCGTTGGAGCGCACGCCGGAGACTGGCAGTTCGATGGAGGTCGGCACCAGGTGGAGGAACGCTCCTCAGTCTCGGAGCCCGGGCATCATGAAAACGTTTCGCATCATCAAGGCGACACAGCACTTCATTGCGGCGTTCTAATTCTTGGCCCAGCCGAGCACCCAGTGGATTTCAACATGCCTGCAATCCACCAATACGGTGCCTACACCGCCACGAACATCTGGCTCGACATCAAGTCCAACGACTTAAGACCGCCGAGCTGCTGAGCCACATCGCAAGATCGCTCTGACAACTCAGCACTGGATTACTGATGAATCGACATATTTCTTACCTGGGGTCCTTGGCCTGCGGGATACTCCTTATTGGAGCCATATCTGCCCTGGGCCACAACGGTGCGACTGGCATTGTTGGCGAACGCATGATGGGAATGATGATGTTGAGCGAACAGGTCAAAGCCCTGGCGCCGATCGCATCCTCACCTGGCCAAGGCGACGAAGAGACCGTTATCGCAGCGGCGGAGATGATCGCCATGCACGCCGGACCCGCCATGACTGACCTTTTTCCACCAGATAGCATTGAACCTCCGTCCGAAGCGAAGCCTGCAATATGGGCGCGGTGGGAGGAGTTCAGCCAGCTTGCCGATCAACTCGGGGTGCTGGGGGAGGAACTTGGGCAGGCAGGAGAACGCATGCTCGAACCAGCAAACGGAATGTCAGAAGCAGAGGAAACGGTAACGAGTGGGCCTGCCACTGAATGGGCGGCGATGGATTTCGAGTGGCTCATGGGATTGGCCCCCCAGCGAGCAGCGAACCTGACCTCTGACAGAGAAGCGGCTCAGTCCACGCAGTCTGAAGAGGCGATCGCCATCCGCACGGTAGGCGAAATCTACTCGGACATTGCCGCGACATGTGCGTCGTGCCATTCACAGTTCAGGCGGTAGCCATGTTCAGGCTCAGAACTGCCCTCGTCGCTCTTATAATCCTCGTTTCGCTCTCACTGCTCGCACTTCAAATGTCGCCCCTCCCAGCGCCGACTCCTTTGACGCAGGGGAACGGAGACCCGAAGCGTGGTGCCTATCTGGCGCGGCTTTCTGGCTGCGTCACATGTCACACCCGTGCTGGAGGAGAGCCGCTGTCGGGTGGCGACGCGCTCAACTCTAGATTTGGATCATTCTACGCGCCTAACATCACATCTGATCCCAACGTTGGGATCGGGTCCTGGACCTTTCAACAGTTCGCGCGAGCGGTCCGACAGGGTGTTTCCCCGGAAGGGGAGGCGTACTACCCCGCTTTCCCCTACGAGTTCTATGCCTCGCTGACGGACCGCGATCTAGCAGATCTCTGGGCGGCAATCCAAGACACGCCGCCCTCAGACAGGTTGTCCAAGAGCCACGAAGTACCATTCCCCTTCAATCTGAGATCCGGAATAAAGCTCTGGCGTACACTTTTCGAAAAGCCCTCCGCATATGTTCCTGATTCCAACAAGTCCGCCTCCTGGAACAGGGGACGATACCTTGTGTGGGGGCCGGCTCACTGTGCGGCCTGCCATGTTCCTCGCAACATGGCCGGAGGCCTCCCCAAAGATGAAGAACTGGGCGGCGACCCCGCCATGCTCGATGGACAAAGTTCCCCACCAATAACTCCTCAAGCTCTGGCCTCCAGAGGCTACGACAAAGACACTTTGGTGCAGGCCCTGCGTTCGGGTGTCACGCCAGATGGGGACGTCTTTGGTGGAAGCATGTCAGAAGTTATCCAAGGTAGTACGCGTTACCTTCTGAATCAGCACTTGGAGGATATGGCGACGTATCTGCTCGACCTTGAGTAGGAGCTCAGAACGAATGGCAAGAGTGGCTATCCGCAATCTCCTCGGTGGTCGTTTACGCTTGTCGCCATACTCGTCCCCTTGTTTGTTTGCCCCAAGTGGGGGCCGCGCCCGGACATTGCGAATCGTTTCACCGATTGGCCGTTCACCAAAACCATTAGTCAACGCCAATGTTGTGGCGGTTTACCCGCGTGCGACAATTGGGTGCTGGCAGGATGCGCGGGCTAGGGTATATTCCTGTCCATGATGGGAGCATTGGTTCGAAAAGCTCTGACTGTTGTGGTCGCCGTGATGCTCATGGCGACGAGCTTCGCCATGGCCCATGACGGCGCTGCAAGCATCGTTGCCGACGATCGTTGCGTTACAGCGGACGTGCCGCACGGACATCAACACTTCGAAGTCTATCAAGATGAAGCGAGTTGCGTAGGTTGGCCGGACGCTGGTCACCTTGATGCAGGTTCATCCTGCTGTGCCTTCGCTTGTCACGCCGGCTTGACGGTCGACTGTCCGGACGAGTTTTCCTCCGTACTCACGGCAAATGCCGTCAGAGATATGCTCAATGTGTTGCCGATGACGTCATTGGGTGTCACTCTCGAGCGCCCACCCAGGACTATTGCCATCTGACCGAAGTGATCGCCCGCTGACCTTGACATGCACGAGAGCATGAGAGCGCAGGGATGATCGTTGTCGTTCAGCTTGCTGCGAACGGCTAAGGCCGGCAGCAGAAAACTTCCAACCTTTCGAAGAACATCGATCCAGAGGATCGCCATGAAATTTCTCGCTCTGGTGGCTGCTGCCATCAGTCTGTCGGCGTGCACAGTTGTGTCTGTGCAGCGGTCAGACCTCGACCCCGCAGACCCAAAAGCAGCAGTTCCCCCTGTTCGGTACCAACCGGTTGCCGCCAACACCCGCTACTTTGTCCCTGTCGAGCCAAAAGACTGGGCCAGTCGCAACGCCGCGGTTGGCCCGAAGGAGATGCATCAATGACGGCGACCTTTTTAGCCCGATCTCCTGCCGCAGAACCCTTGAGGAGGTTCTGTCGCTTGTCGGCGGCAAGCTTCACGGTGCTCGCCCTTGGCGGATGCGCCACCTTCTCTCCTGATGGTGGCATGAGCGCCGTGGCTACTCGTGTTGGTACGGAGTTGGGCCAGACAACCGCCAAGATCGTCACGGATGCGGACGAGGCAATGGCCACCGCACAAGTTGCCGCCTTGCTTGCCAAACCGCTGACCGCCGACAGCGCAGTTCAAGTTGCGCTCCTTCGGAACAGAGGGCTGCAAGCAGAATACAACTCATTGGGCATTTCGGAGGCCGACTATGTTGAGGCCAGCCTCCCGATTAACCCCAGCGTCTCAATCGGCACCTTACTAGGTGGCGGAGAGATAGAGATCGAACGGCGTCTCGCCGGGAGCATTCTTTCCTTGTTCACTCTACCTGCCCGGAAAGCAGCGGCCGAGGCAGAGTTCAAAGCCGCCAGTCTCAGAGCAGTCGACGCCACTTTCAGGCTCGTAGCTGACACGCGCCGCGCCTACTACAACGCTGTCGCGTCCCGCCAATTGGTGGCGCTTTTGGAAAAAGGGCAGAGCTCAGCCGAGGCCGCTGCCGAACTTACGATAAAGCTTGGCGAAACTGGCGCAGCCACGAAATTAGAGCAGGCGCGAGCGAGCGCATTCTATGCCGAGGTGTCCACCGAACTTGCCGAGGCCAAGATGCGCGCGGGCATCGATCGCGAAGCATTGACCAGGCTCCTCGGACTGTGGGGTAGCGATGTCAACTACAAGCTGCCCAGTCAACTTCCGCCGCTGCCCGATGCCGTCCCTACCTCTGAGCGCCTTGAGGCCGATGCGATCACACGACGCGTCGATCTGATGGTGGCTCGTCTGGAACTGCAGGCGCTCGAGAAATCGCTCGGACTGCGCAACGCTACACGCGTGGTGACCGCACTGGATCTCGCAGGCATGAACAACACCACCATCGAGGTCGATGCCGGCAGCTCATCTCAGGTGAGCAAAGTCGGGTTTGAGCTGGAGATGGAGATACCGATCTTCGACCTTGGAGCGAGCGGCACGCGCCGGGGTGCAGAGGAGTACATGCAGGGCGTGAACCTACTGGCAGCAAAGGCGATCGAAATTCGCTCGGAGGTGCGATCCGCTTATATAGCATACCGATCCACCTACGATATCTCATGGCAGTATAGAAATAGAATCTTGCCTTTGCGCGCCACGATAGATGAACAGGCCCTTATGGAATACAGCGGCATGATAACGGATGTTTTTGACTTGCTGACAACTGCAAGCGAGAGCATTGACAGCAACGTTTCGGCCATCAATGCGAAGCGTGATTTCTTTTTGGCGGCTGTGGACTTTCAAGCTGCTCTGATTGGCGGCATTGGAAATTCCGAAGATGCAGAATAACGGTAATCATAGAAGGCCTCCGACCATGTCGTTGTCCCGTCGTTCTTTCCTCGGCGCAACTGGCGCTACATTGCTCGGTGCTGGTCTCGTTTCCGGGAGGGCGCAAGCGGCCTCCATCCCCGAGGCGGAGACGATGACGGAAGCAGTGATGCAGCCGCCTGTAATCCCAACGAGTGGACCCGATTACAACCCGGTTGTGACACTCAATGGCTGGACGCTCCGACCGCGGATTAAGCAAAACTGGAAGGAATACCACCTGGTCGCAGAACCGGTCGTTCGCGAAATCGCGCCGGGCATGGTGGCCCATCTCTGGGGCTACAACGGTCAATCGCCAGGGCCAACGATCGAAGCAGTCGAGGGCGATTATGTCCGCATTTTCGTCACCAACAAACTGCCCGAGCATACCACCATCCACTGGCATGGCCAGTTGCTGCCGAGCGGAATGGATGGGGTGGGAGGGCTCACCCAACCGCATATCCCACCCGGCAAAACCTTCGTCTACGAGTTCCAACTGAGGAAAAGCGGAACATTCATGTACCACCCTCATGCCGACGAAATGGTCCAGATGGCCATGGGCATGATGGGTTTCTTCGTCGTCCATCCCAAGGATCCGGCATTCCGCCGGGTGGACCGCGACTTCGTGTTCTTGCTCAATGCTTATGACATCGAGCCAGGGGCCTACCTGCCGAAGGTCAACACCATGACAGACTTCAACCTTTGGACATGGAACAGCCGAGCCTTCCCCGGGATCGACCCACTCGTGGTGGCCAAAGGCGACAAGGTACGGGTCAGATTTGGCAATCTCACAATGACCAATCATCCGATCCATATGCACGGATACGACTTCAAGGTCTCCTGCACCGATGGAGGCTGGGTGCCCGAAGAGGCCGCATGGCCTGAAGTCACGATCGACTGCGCTGTTGGCCAAATGCGCGCCTTCGATTTCGTGGCGGACGAACCCGGCGACTGGGCCATCCATTGCCATAAGTCCCACCATACCATGAACGCCATGGGTCATGACGTCCGTACCTGGATCGGAGCCGATCGTGATGATCTCACCCAGAAAATTCAAGCGCTCGTTCCTGACTACATGTCCATGGGAGCCTCTGGCATGGCCGAGATGGGAGAGATGGAGATGATGATACCCGACAACACCTTGCCGATGATGACAGGCTGGGCCCAGTTCGGTGCGGTCGAGATGGGGGGCATGTTCTCGGTCGTAAAAGTTCGCGAGGGCCTCGCGACTCATGACTACTCAGATCCGGGTTGGTTCGAGCACCCGGCCGGGACCGTCTCCTACGAATGGACAGGCGAGTCCCAGGCGATCGAACGGGCGGCCTCACCGCAGTTTGATGCTTCGACAACGACAGAAGTCCAGGTGGTCAAGCCTGGCACCGACCACTCCAACCACTAATCACAGAGATGCGAATGAGAAGATATCTGACAGTTGCAGTGATGGCGTTGATGGCCATTACCAATCCAGCAATGGCGGACCAAGGACACCCACATGACGAAGCGCTGGTGTATGGCGAACCCGGTGATCCATCTAAACCCGCTCGGATCATCCTCGTCGCGATGAGAGAGACCGGGAGCGGCATGGCCTTTGTGCCAAATCAGATCAAGATTAGAGCTGGGGAGCAGGTCAAATTTGTCATCCGCAACAATGGCGAACTCGACCATGAGCTGGTCTTCGCCGATCTGGCATCCAATCTCAAGCACGGCATGGAAATGGCCAAAAATCCGGACATGGAGCATGACGATCCAAACGCCGCGCGTATTGAGCCCAAGAAGGTTGGTGAAATTACCTGGAAGTTCACCAATGCAGGTAAATTCGACTTTTCCTGCCTACTTCCAGGCCACCGCGAAGCCGGAATGTTCGGCACCATAATCGTTCAGTAGTTCTCACAAAGGAAAACGCAAATGCGCAAACTCTTCATCGCTGCCTTGTTCGCTCTTCTTCCGGCCTCAGTCCTGGCCGCCACCGTTCCAGTCCAGGGCGAGATAAAGAAGATAAATGAAGCTCAAGGCAAAATTACACTGAAGCACGGCGCCATCACGAATCTGGGCATGGACGCCATGACCATGGTGTTCACGATGGCCGACCCGACCCTCCTCAAGTCCTTCGCCATCGGCGATCAGGTTGTGTTCGAGGCAGACCGGGTCAACGGCAAGATCACTGTGGTCAAGATTGAAGCCGCCCAGTGATGATGGAGGGAGGTCGCTCGCCGGCCTCCCTAATTGCCTTCGGTTGGGAGTTATATCAGCGGCCACTCAGCCAAGAATCAATCCGGTCGAGAAGGCGACAACTTCAATCGCGGACCGTATCGATCTATCTATCGGCGGCGCAAACCTGAACGATAAAGGTCGTGGTTTGCTACAACGCCAAGCTTCGCTAAGCGGCAGACCTCGTTATCCGACGTCTCCAGGCGAATGTCGCAAGCACAAAGGCCGAGGCCAACAAAAGCGCAGAGCCAGATTGACCTTACCCCCGTTGGAAGGTGCAAGCTGCCAGCTCTGGGAGGTGCCACCATGTCAAACGATCACGCCCACCATCACGCCCATGCGCATGGTCACGCGTCGCATCAGCACGAAAACAAGTCGCCGCCAACCATGACCAAGGATCCCGTTTGCGGCATGGATGTGGACCCGTCGACAGCCGTGTTTCAGGCCACTTTCGACGGACGAACCTTCTATTTCTGCTCGCAGAACTGTCACGACAAGTTCAAGGCCAATCCAGAGCAGTATGTAGCGGCGGCGCCGGCAAAGGCAGGACCAGCAGCCGAAGGCACTGTCTGGACCTGTCCTATGCATCCGCAGATCCGGCGGTCAGAGCCTGGCTCATGCCCCATATGCGGCATGGCGCTGGAACCGGAAATGCCCACGGCCGACGATGCTCCTAGCCCTGAGCTACGCGATATGACGTTGCGCTTCTGGGTCGGTACCTCGCTCGCCGCACCGGTCTTCGTCCTGGAGATGACCGCGCATCTGGTTGATCTGCATGGGGTTCTTCCTGGTCAGGCGCTCAACTGGATCCAGCTTGTTCTGGCCACGCCCGTCGTTCTCTGGGCCGGATGGCCCTTCTTCCAGCGCGGGGCTGCGTCCGTGGTCAATCGTAGCCTGAACATGTTCACGCTGATCGCCATGGGTATTGGCGTGGCCTGGCTCTATTCGATGCTGGCAACTTTGGTGCCGGACATCTTCCCATCATCCATGCGCGGAATGGATGGCGCCGTTCCGGTTTATTTCGAAGCCGCCGCGGTCATCACGGCCTTGGCGCTTCTTGGACAGGTTCTTGAGCTCCGGGCCCGTGAACAGACCTCGGGCGCGATGAAAGCCTTGCTCGGTCTCGCACCTAAGACTGCGAGGCGCATCCGACCGGATGGATCCGACGAGGAAGTCGAGGTCGACGCGGTGATGGTCGGCGACCATCTGCGCATTCGGCCCGGCGAGAAAGTGCCGGTCGACGGCACCGTCCTGGAGGGGCGGAGTGCCGTCGATGAATCCATGGTCACCGGAGAATCAATGCCGGTCACCAAGGCCGAGGGCGCGCGGCTGATCGGCGGAACGATCAACCGCTCCGGCGGCCTGGTCATGCAGGCCACCGAAATCGGGCGCGACACCATGCTGTCGCGCATCGTTCAACTGGTCGCAGCAGCGCAACGCTCGCGGGCGCCAATTCAGCGGCTTGCCGACCAGGTTTCGGGTTGGTTCGTGCCTTTGGTGATTGTCATAGCTCTCCTCGCCTTCCTGGCCTGGATGGTCTGGGGCCCCGAACCTCGCCTGGCGCACGCCCTGGTCGCCGCAGTTTCAGTTCTGATCATCGCCTGTCCATGTGCCCTAGGTCTGGCCACGCCTATGTCCATCATGGTGGGCGTGGGCAAGGGCGCTCAGCTGGGTCTCCTGATCAAGAATGCCGAGGCCCTGGAGCGGCTGGAAAAGATCGACACGATCGTGGTCGACAAGACCGGAACGTTGACGGAGGGCCGTCCAAGCCTCACGCGGGTAATACCTGCGGATGGTTTTGACGGGACCCAGCTCTTGACGCTTGCTGCCAGTCTCGAACGCGCTAGCGAACATCCTCTTGGCGTGGCCATCGTTGCCGCAGCGGAGGATCGCACACTCAACCTCTCTGCGCCGAGTGACGTTGACTCTCCTGTCGGCAAAGGCCTGACGGGCATAGTCGAAGGCCGCCGGGTTCTGATCGGCAGCGCAAAGTATCTCTATGCCGAGGGCGTGGAACTGGGCAATTGGCGATCCCGCGCCGACGATGTACGCGCCGAGGGGGCGACGGTCGTTCTCGTCGCGGTCGACGGCAATGTCGCTGGCGCCCTAGGGATAGCCGATCCAATCCGTGCCACGACCGCAGAAGCGCTTGCCGACCTGCGGAGCCAGGGCATGAGTGTGGTCATGATGACGGGCGACAATGCTGTCACCGCCAAGGCAGTCGGCGCAAAGCTCGGGATCGACAATGTCGAAGCCGATGTCCTTCCCGAGCGCAAAAGTGCAGTGGTCGAGCATCTGAGAAGCCAGGGCAAGGTCGTCGCCATGGCTGGCGATGGTGTCAACGACGCACCGGCCCTTGCGGCGGCTGATGTCGGTATCGCCATGGGCACCGGCACCGATGTGGCCATGGAAAGTGCTGGCGTGACCTTGCTCAATGGCGATTTGATCGGCATTGCGAGGGCAAAGCGCCTGTCGCACGCCACCATGCAGAACATCCGCCAGAACCTGTTCCTGGCCTTCGTCTATAATGCGGCCGGTGTCCCCATCGCGGCTGGAGTCCTCTACCCGGTGTTCGGGCTGACTCTGTCTCCGGCCATTGCGGCGGCGGCCATGGCGCTGTCTTCGGTGAGTGTGATTGGCAATTCGCTGCGCCTGCGATCCGCCAGGATCAAATAGCGGGGGGGGCGGCGCATGCGGACGATAAGGTGGTGGCCACGGCGGGGGGCGTCAGGATGCTCGACAAGCGCGAGTCCAGCCTCATCGATGCTGTTTCTCCAGGATTACGCCGCTGTCCACCTCGGGGATGAGGACTTGTCTGGCCCTTTGGCAGAATTTGGCACGAGGACACCGAATGCGCCCCCCTTGTCTACCGTGCCAGCGCTAGGACTGGCACGGTAGACCAGGCTGGCAATCGAACTACCGTGATCGCCTTTGGTTGGACCTTCTCAAATGACACATCCAGGGTACTAAAGTTACATCTGGTTTTGCTTTGTCACAGGGTGCCCGTTCCGCGTACATCAGGCGTGCCGGTCGGCGCTTTGCGGCGCCCCGCGATACCTCTGCGCCAGACCACATAGGTCGCGGACCAGCGCAGAACCTGCACAGACAACGTAAGACCGACGACAAACCAAGTGACCGGGTTAGGCGGGGGTTCTGGCCGATGAAAATGCTGGAAATGCATAACGAGAAAATATCCGGCGTGAAGCACGACGAGGATCCATACTCCACTAGCCGCCGACTGAAGCCATTTCCACGTTCTTGGCCCCAAAAAGGCAAGTGCACGATCATTGCTGATAAATGCCAAGCCGATTGACGGGATCAAGGCAAACACCCCAATCCAGTTCCCGAGACCAAGACCGTGCTCCGCCAGCACGTAGCGTTGAAGCGCCGGATGGAATGCGAAGCCGCTGAGCCGCCAGATATCGAGGTCAAGCCAGCCAATCAGAACTATGAGCGTGTGAACAGTTGCCGCGACCCCGAAGTAAATGCCGAGCTCTCGACGCCAAGGAAGAAGGAATGAAGCGCCTGGAAGCAGCGCCACGATCGGCCCCAGAGCCATGGTCAGGGAAATCAGCACAAAGGCGGTGTCACCGAACGCTCTGTTCCAGCGATGCATCGGGTCCCACTCAGTCCGCAGCCAGCCGAAGAGCAGCACCGCGGAAGCAGCAAGGGCGAGGATTATCAGATGTCGCGCAAATGTGTTCATACCGCTTGCTGAACCACGATCTGGCTCCCCACCGGAACACGGTTGTAAAGGTCGATGACATCTTGATTGAGCAGCCTAACGCATCCGCTCGACACTGCCACACCGATCGTGGCAGGATCGTTGGTCCCATGGACGCGATATAGTGTGTCGCGCCCGTCCTGAAAGATATAGAGCGCCCGCGCTCCAAGTGGGTTGTCTAATCCTGGGGCCATCCCGTTCCGGTAAGGTTCGAGTTCAGGCTGCCGCACAATCATTTCAGCGGGCGGGGTCCATGTGGGCCACTCGCGCTTTAGGCGGATCTCGCCGCGCCCGGACCAAGTGAAACCTTCGCGTCCAACGCCGACGCCATAGCGTATGGCGCTGCCACCTTCCCCGACCAAATAGAGATAGCGGTGCTCGGTATCGACAACGATTGTGCCGGGGCGCTCAGTTGTCTTGTAGTCAATGAATTGGCGTCGGAAACCCGATCGGATCAAGCTCACATCGACGGGCGGAATATCGAAGGCCTCCCCATGAATGCCAGCATAAAGCCGGGCATCCGGATCAACAGCCACCTGTTGGGCCAGTGTGGCATTAAGGGTGATCGGCGAAGCCGATATGGCCGCCAGGCCAGCGAGAAAATGGCGTCGTTTCATATGACAACCTTCGTAATTGTGGTTCAGCGAACCTTGAAAGGGAATTGCAGTGAGGCGCCGTCTGCCTCGACCTGGATCGTCCACGCTCCAGGCATGGGCGATTCCAGAGTGGCCACGAAGCGGGTAGGGCCGAGTGCTCGCGTTTGAAAACGCTCGGTCATGCCATGTTCGCGCATGACTGCAGAGACGACGGGCCAAGGTGGCGGCGACATATTGTCCTCATCCTTCGAGATGAATTGGAGGTCTACCGCAAGCGCTGATTGCCTGGAGGTCGCAACTGCCGATACCGTCCAGCCATCTAGCTCCATGGAGCCGCGAAGTGCCGGCGAAATCTGTTGCGGAAATATCCTCGTCAAAAGCACGTGCGACATCAGGCCCACGACCAATGTCAAAAGGACAATTGCGGGCAGCCAAACAAGATGCCGCCACCGTGAATGACGATGCAGAGCAAACGCACGTCTCATGGCCTGACACCCGACACCGAAGGGGCGAAGACCTGTTCGCGCGAGCAGTAATGCGATCCTGTCAGAGCCAACAACTGCCGCGTGGCCATGGCATCGGCCCACAGGACCCGGGCGGAATGTCCGTTCCTGCAAATCGCCCACCGGACGAGTCGACTGCGCCAAAGCGGCGCAAAAATTCGCATGATTCAACCTCACATCAGGCACAACTTAAGGGAACTTTATCGTTCCCCAGTGAGTGCTCAGATGTGTTGCGGAGGCTGCTCGGGATCAGAGGGGGCAGTGCCATCGCCATTCAAGGGCGTAGGTGGGTCCCAGCGCTTACTTGACGGCACCACATGGGCCAGGTCAGCCAGCCCCAATATTGGCAACTCGTGTGCATGATCGGCAGTCGAATGGTGACCGACCGCATGTACGCCGACCTTAGCTTTTACGGCATGGACATACGTGTCGGCGACCTCTGCTACCGAATGCTGGGGCTCACTGGCATGGCCAATCACCTGCCACATTGGCACCAGAGTTATACCAACAACGACCATCGCCAGCACAAGGCTCGTCAGCATTTGTATGATCGATCGCAAGATGGTGCACCGAGCAGCGTTTGTGAACGTGAATACTCTGGCGAAAATCATGCGCGGGGTCCAGACACAACTTGTCGCATGGGGAGCTAAACGAACCAAGGGGTAGCTCGTCGGGAGGCTTCGGTGGTTAGGTGCCTTCCCTAACGTGTCGGTAAGGTCGCAATGCTAGGTCCGACTAAGGAGGGCCTACCATGCTCAACGCGCTTAAGACTAATCTCAGCGAGCTTTTGCACCTCAGCAAGGACGCGCTTCACATTCACCTGGGGCTGGCGATCTATCTGGTCGTCTTCCTGACTTTGTCCCGGGGACGCTGGTTCTGGCTCCCCTGGGCGACCGTGCTCGCGTTTGAGCTGGTCAACGAGGCCGTGGACATCTTCCATCATGGTCCGTCCACAGCCGAACTTGGTGGCTCGGCAAAGGACATCGTCAACACCATGCTCTGGCCCACTGTGCTCCTGGTCGGGACGCACATCTTGCTCCGCCGCGCCCATCGGATTGACGGAGCGGGCGGAGCAGAGAGCTCGGAGGCTGGGCGTCAGCCGTAAACCACTTCGGTCATCATGCCAGTGGCCATGTGGTAGAGGTTGTGGCAGTGGAACAGCCAACGTCCTGGATTATCAGCATCGAAGCTGATGCCGACCGTGGCCATGGGCGGCACGAGAACGGTGTCGCGCACCGCGCCGTTCAAGGCCCGCCCGTTGAGCGACGTGACCTGGAAATGATGACCATGCAGGTGCATGGGGTGGGCCATCATCGAATGGTTCATGATCTCCAGCGTCACCCTTTCACCCTCGGCCACCGTCAACGGGCGACGATTGGGCCAGGGGGCATTGTCCAGGTTCCAGGCATAGGGGGCCATTGACCCCATGATCATGGTCTGGATCGTGCGGTCGGCTGCCCTCGACACCAGAGGATGGCGCGAGACCAGCTTTTCTTCCAGCGACAGATCGACTGGCGCCTCGACCTGTTCGGCCATTCGCGAAATCTTCGGAATCTCGGCGCCATTGACGGCAATGATGACGCCGGTGCGGTCCGCGAGGCCCTCCACCTGCGCCAAGACCGGAACCACCGATTTGCCCTTCATGTCAATCAGGAGGTCAAGTCGCTGGGCTGGCGTCATGGGGAAGCGATTGCCGGTGATGGGTTCGACGTCATTTCCGTCTACGGCCAAGACGGTCGCTTCGGTATCTCCCAGGTTGATCCAGAAGGCGCTTGCCGTTGCTCCATTGATCAGGCGCAGCCTGACCCTGCCATCGGGTTCGGTCCGAATGATCTGCGGGTCCTCGAGCGTGCGATCATTGGCTAGGAAAGCATCATAGGCGACGTCGTTGAGATCCATGGACATCATTCCATGGTCCATGCCGCCCATCATCATCCCACCATCCATGGGCATGGCGCTGCCCGACATGTTGTGCATGTCGTGGCCACCGCTTTGACCACCCGTCAGCTCAGAAAGGATTTCATCGGGCGCGCGGAACGAGAAGTCATGCAGCAGAACGGTTTCATCCTGCATATCGGCATTTTCGTCCTCGGCGGTGTAAACGACGAGCGGCGCGGCGAGCAGCGACTGTTCCTGCAGCCCGTGATGGGAGTGCATCCAGTGCGTCCCGCTGCGCGCCGGGAAGTCGAAGGACCGGGTTTCCCCTGCAGCCAGCGGGGAGACATAGCCGGTGTCGGATACGCCGTCCTGAGCGGGATCGGGGACCTGGCCGTGCCAGTGGATGATGGTTTCGCCGCCGATCTGGTTTTCGAGGTCGACCAGAAAGCGTTCGCCGGCAGGCAGGAACAAACCTTGTCGCCCGTCGTGGGCACGAATGCCGAAGACGTTTGCCGGTTTGCCCAGCACATCAATGACGCGCCGCTCGGCAACCAGAGTGCGGGGAGTTGATTGTTGAGCCAGCGCGAAGCGCGGCAGGGCCACGCTACCGGCAAGGGCGAGGGATGCGCCAACAAAGGCGCGACGGGAGAGCAGAGTGCTCATGGAAAACTCCAATATCTGAAAGAGGGGTCGGCCCGGAGGCCATCAACGGAGCTTCAGATATGGATAGGCGGCCGGAACAGTGGTGGCTGCCAGCGCGGAGACCTTTGGGTCAATCTCGGAAGCGCGGCAATTCGAGACGTGGCAAAGCCTAATTCGGCGGCAAGAGACAGTGGCAAGCCCACACAGGAGGGGCAGATCTGCTGAGCACAGTCCTCGGCTGCCAGTTCGTTCACATGGCCTGATTTTTTTGGACCATGACCATGATGGTCGCAGGGTTGGGCTATGGTCGTCTCGGCGTGATGCGTTGCGGCATGCCCCGTCGAAGCAAAGACCATCGAGGCGTTGAGCGTCAGCGCCATCAACAAGGTCATCAGTGCTTGAACTATCCGCGTCATTTGTGCTCGATGAATGACTTCGTTTTCATCTGGTCCCGCTATCGGGCTGGGTCAAGGGTTACACACGTTGGTGACCGGCGAACCGCATGAAGACCAAATCACCCGAGCCGTCAAATGCCATCACGTCGTACTCATCGGGGTCGCTCCCCGCCGGACCTTCCATCCCTGGTGAACCAATGGGCATGCCAGGAACGGCCAGACCCCGGATCTGCGGGCGCTGATCGAGCAGGGCAATGACAGCCTCGGCCGGCACATGACCTTCAATCACGTATCCGTCAATTGTCGCCGTGTGGCATGAACGAAGCTCGGTGGGAACCGCGAGAGTGTCCTTGACGGTCTCCATCTCCTCGATCTCTTCCACGTCGATCGCAAATCCGGCTTGCTCAAGGTGGCGTGCCCAACCGGTGCAACAACCACACCAGGGATCTTTCTTGATTGAGATTACCGGGGCTGCGGCTTGCGCCAGCGCCGGCATCGCGGCGGCTCCACCCAGGAGGCTCAGGGTGCCAACGGCGAATGTGCGTCGGGTGATCAGCATAAGCAGCCTTTCTATCCTCAGAAGTCGGTCATTTAGTGTGCGGACATTCTGGCCGCGAGATGGCAAGCCGGACAAAGCGACCATATGACCGCTCTGCCCGGATGAATTGATCTGGCGCAATCAGGCGGCCAGCGTGCCGGAATAGCCTGCCAATTTGATGGCCTCGGCGATGTCCTGTACGGGGCGGGCCGTTTCCACCTGCACCTTGCGAGCAGCGACGTCGATCTTGATTTCGCAAGTCGGGTCGGTGCTCTTGACGGCCTTTTCGATGGTCGATGCGCAATGGCCGCAGGTCATGTCGGAGACAGTGAAGTTATACATGTCGTGTCCTTTCTGGTTGAGACACGATGGAAGATCGTTCTTCCCACGGTGGGAGGGTCAAGGCCCGATCTGCAGTTTTTTTAGTCTAGGACTTTTCTCGCAAAAAAGCGCTTGACCTTACCAACGTTGGAAGCCCCAGATGGAATGGCAGTCGAAATGAAAGGACTGCAAAATGTCTACGGACACCATCTCTTCCGGATCCAGTTTCGAGTTCCCGATTGAAGGCATGACCTGCGCGTCCTGCGTACTGCGGGTCGAGAAGGCGATTGCCGCCGTTCCTGGTACGATCAAGGCCATTGTCAACCTGGCCACTGAGCGGGCGAGCGTTGAAACCGATGGATCGGTACAACCCGGTGCTATCATCGCCGCCATCAACTCGGCCGGTTATGAAACCAGCGTCGAAGGCTTTGAACTCGAAATCGAAGGCATGACCTGCGCTTCTTGCGTCGGACGCATCGAGCGGGCTCTGTCCGCCGTGCCCGGCGTCGTCAGTGCCAGTGTCAATCTCGCCACTGAAAAGGCCACCATCAGGGCAACGGGTGGTCTGGTCACGCGCGCGGTGCTTGAAGCGACCGTCAAGGAGGCTGGCTATGACGTCCGTCAGGTCGCGTCTGAAGCCGGTGCCGAGCCGGTCCCCGCCGCCGACCGCAAGGCGGCAGAGGCCCGCAAGCTCAGCTGGGCCTTTGGCTTCTCGGCCGTGTTGACCGCCCCGCTCTTCGTCATGGAAATGGGCTCGCACTTCATTCCGGCGGTGCACATGTTCATCATGAACACCATCGGTATGCAGACCAATCACTATCTGCAGTTCATCCTGGCCACCGTCGTCCTGTTTGGGCCTGGCCTACGCTTCTTCCAGAAGGGTATTACGGCCTTGCTGCGCGGCGCCCCGGACATGAACTCGCTCGTCGTCCTGGGCACGTCGGCCGCCTGGGGCTTCTCCGTCGTCTCCACCTTCTTTGGCGGCCTGCTCCCTGCCGGCACCGCCAATGTCTATTATGAAGCGGCAGCGGTCATCGTGACGCTGATCCTTCTCGGGCGTCTCCTTGAAGCGCGCGCCAAGGGCCGCACCAGCCAGGCCATCCAGCGCCTCGTCGGCTTGCAGGCCAAGACTGCGCGCGTTGTGCGCGACGGGGCCGTGATTGAATTGCCGCTCGAGGCCGTCCGTGCCGGCGACCGCATCCAGATCCGCCCCGGCGACAAGGTTCCGGTCGATGGCATGGTCCGGTCCGGCGAGTCCTATGTTGACGAAGCCATGATCAACGGCGAGCCTATTCCCGTCCGCAAGGTGGAGGGCGACGAGGTCGTTGGCGGCACGATCAACAAGACCGGCTCCTTCGAATTCGAAGCCACCAAGGTCGGCGCCAACACGCTTCTGGCCCAAATCATCCGCATGGTCGAGGCCGCACAAGGCTCCAAGCTGCCCATCCAGGCGCTGGTTGATCGTGTCACCGGGGTCTTTGTCCCGGTCGTCATTGCCATCGCTCTGGCCACCTTTGCCGTCTGGTTTGTCTTTGGCCCGTCGCCGCAGCTCACCTTCGCCCTGGTCAATGCCGTTGCCGTGCTGATCATCGCTTGCCCGTGTGCCATGGGCCTGGCAACCCCGACCTCCATCATGGTCGGCACCGGCCGCGCCGCCGAACTGGGCATCCTATTCCGTAAGGGAGAGGCCCTGCAGACCCTGCGTGACGTCAATGTTGTTGCCCTCGACAAGACCGGCACTCTCACCAAGGGCCGCCCGGAACTCACAGACTTGATCGTGACCGGGGGCTTTGATCGCACCGAAATCCTGCGTCACGTGGCGAGCCTTGAAACCCTCTCGGAGCACCCGATTGCCGAAGCCATCGTAGCCGCTGCTGAAAAGGATGGACTGGCTCTGACAGCGCCCCAGGGGTTTGAGGCCACGCCGGGCTATGGGATTTCCGGCATTGTTGAAGGCCGAAAGGTTCTTGTCGGCGCGGATCGCGCCCTGGCCAAGGCCGGCATTGCTGTCGATCACTTCGCCGGCAATGCCCGCCAGTTGGGTAATGAAGGCAAGAGCCCGCTCTATGCCGCCATCGACGGCACGCTTGCCGCCATCATCGCCGTAGCCGACCCGATTAAGCCAACCAGCCGCAGCGCCATTGCTGCTCTCCATGAGCAGGGTTTGAAGGTAGCGATGATCACCGGCGACAACGCCCGCACCGCGCAGGCAATTGCCCGCCAGCTGGACATCGACGAAGTGGTTGCCGAGGTGTTGCCCGAAGGCAAGGTCGATGCCATCAAGCGTTTGCGTGCGGATGGTCGCAAGCTGGCCTTCGTGGGTGATGGCATCAACGATGCGCCGGCACTGGCCGAGGCCGATGTCGGTCTGGCTGTTGGTACCGGCACCGACATCGCCATCGAAAGCGCGGACGTGGTCCTGATGTCGGGTGACTTGCGCGGCGTTTCGACGGCTCTCGCCATTAGCCGGGCCACCATCCGCAACATCAAGCAGAACCTGTTCTGGGCCTTCGCCTATAATGCTACACTGGTGCCGGTTGCTGCCGGAGCGGCCTTCCCGTTCACCGGAACGCTGCTCTCCCCTGCGCTTGCCGCCGGTGCCATGGCCCTGTCGAGCGTCTTCGTGCTCGCCAATGCCCTCCGCCTGCGCTCCTTTGGAGCGCCGGCCGGCTCCGAAGCAGGTTCCTCTGGTGCGCCACTTGAGCTGGAGTACGCAAAATGAACATTGGACACGCTGCAAAGGCTACGGGTATCTCGACCAAGATGATCCGCTATTATGAGACCATCGGTCTGATCACTCCTGCACACCGGTCAGATGCCGGGTATCGGGTCTATACCGACCATGACATTCACGCTCTGCGTTTCATCAATCGCGCCCGGGACCTCGGTTTCTCGGTCGAACAGATGCGAGACCTCCTGGCGCTCTGGCGGGACCGCAGCCGCGCCAGTGCCGACGTGAAGGCCATTGCGTTGGAGCACGTCGCCAAGTTGAAGGAAAAAGCGCTAGCGCTTGAGGCGATGAGTCGAACGCTTGAGCATCTGGCAGAGAATTGCCACGGAGATGACCGACCTGACTGCCCAATAATAGAAGAGTTCGCGGTATCACTCGCACCAACGGTACTGTTGAGAAGAAGACCACGATTTGGTCTTGCGGGTGAAATAGACCCGCACACCCACTAAGCATTTAAGGCGGTGATTTTTCACCGCCTTTTTTGTTTGAAATATATCTCTTCTCCCCTCTTGACTCTACCAGCGTTGGAAGCCGGACACCGGGGTTAATCGCAATCGGCGAGAAACCTTTTCTGGGGAACTCCAATGCAAAAGTTCACACCGGATCCGAAGAGATGGGCCGCTCTGGCATTGCTGTGTGCCGCCCAATTCATCGTCATCCTCGATACCTCCATCATCGGCGTGGCCCTGCCCGCCATCCAGGCCGATCTCGGCTTTTCCGCCAGCGGTCTGAGCTGGATTTTCAACGCCTATGTCATCGCCTTTGGTGGTCTTTTGCTGCTCGGTGGACGGTTGAGTGACCTGTTCGGCGCCCGCCGTATCTTTACCACCGGCTTTGTCATCCTGACCGCCGCGTCCCTGCTGGCAGGCCTCGCCACCAGCCAGGAAATCCTGCTTGCCGGCCGCGCACTGCAAGGCATCGGTGCGGCCCTGATTGCACCATCGGCCCTGACCATCGTCATGCGCCTCTTCGGCCACAATGGAGCCGAACTCGGCAAGGCCTTCGGCTTCTGGGGTGCTGCTGCAGCGGCCGGCGGCTCGGCCGGTGTCTTCCTTGGTGGCGTGATCACCGAGTGGATGGCCTGGCAGTGGACCTTCCTCATCAACGTGCCGCTCGGCCTGATCGTGCTTGCCGCCATCCCGGCGGTTCTACGCAAGTCCGAACGGGCACGCGGCAAGGTTGACTGGTTCGGCGCGATCACCGTCACCGGCGCGTTGGTTTCACTGGTCTATGCCATTGTCACCATCGAGACGGCCGGCCTTGGCTCGCCGCTGATCCTGTCGCTGCTCGGCATTTCGCTGGCGCTCTTCGTGATCTTCCTGATCGCCCAGCGCGTTCGCCGCGAACCGCTGCTGCCCCTCGGCATCTTCAAAGCGCCCAACCTGGCCGCCGGCAATCTGGTCATGGCCCTTCTGGGTGCTGCCTGGATCCCGCTTTGGTTCTTCCTCAACCTCTACCTGCAGCAGATCCTCGGTCTCTCTGCCCTCGCCAGTGGCCTTGCGCTCCTGCCGATGACGGTTCTGATCATGATCGTGATGGTGGGCTTCTCCGGCAAGCTGATCGGCCGGTTCGGACCGAAGACCAATCTTATCCTCGGCCTATTGCTGATGGGGGCGTCCCTCATCCTCTTCGCCAGCCTGCCGCTCGATGGTTCCTTCGTGGTCAACGTTCTGCCGGCTTCCCTGCTGGCGGCGTTGGGCGTGGCTCTTGCCTATATCCCGGCAACCATGTCGGGCATGGCAGGCGCCAAGCCCGAGGAAACAGGTCTGGCCTCAGGCCTCATCAACACCACCTACCAGATTGGCTCGGCCATTGGTCTTGCCGTCATGGTGGTGATCTCCACCGCCGGCTTCGGCCATGGCAGCGCCGGCGCGGCCGAAATGCTTCAGGGCTTCCAGGCAGCGTTCCAGGGTGCAGGTGTCGTCGCAGCCGTCGCTGCGCTGGCAACACTCCTCCTCATCCGCGGCGCCGCCGCCCAGCGGGAGGTGCCGGTGGGCTAAACCCCAGGCGTGACGAGCTTCGGCTCGCCACGCCCCGGCAGAACGTCATGTTCGAAGATTTCACTTTTTACCTTGAGCCGCCTCCAGAGCGTGTGCGGCTTCTAGCTCGGTTCTGCAGCTGGCTCCGTGGCCGCGGGAACAGGAATCCTCCCAATAGTCCGCGCCTGCTCAAGGACATCGGGCTTACCGACTTCGGTCGATCCACGCCAAAGGAATACACAAAATGACTCGCGTACTCGTTCTCTACTACTCAGCCTGGGGCCACATAGAATCCATGGCTCATGCCGTCGCTGAAGGGGCCAGCCAGGCCGGTGCGACAGTTTCCATCCGTCGGGTCCCTGATCTCGTGCCCATGCAGATCTCCGAAAATGAAGGTTCCCCGATCAATCAATCTGCACCACTTGCGCATATCGATGAGCTTGCGGACTACGACGCCATCATCATCGGAACGCCCACCCGCTTCGGCTCCATGGCTGCCCCAATGCGTGCATTCCTGGAACGGGCTGGCGGACTTTGGTCTCGCAATGCGCTCGTTGGAAAAGTCGGCGCAATTTTCACCACCTCGGGCACCCAGCACGGTGGTCAGGAGACGACAATCCTGACGGCGATGCCGACCCTGTTCCATCTTGGAATGATCGTTGTTGGCCTCCCCTACACCTTTGAGGGACAGGCCGGGCTGGAGGAAGTCAAGGGGGGCAGCCCTTACGGTGCCGGAGCGATCGTCGGCAGCGATGGCGAACGGATGCCAACCGCCGCCGAACTGGCCGGAGCTCGCTTCCAGGGCCATCACGTAGCTACCCTGGCCTCGCGGCTCGCTCACAAATTAGCGGCTTGATCCCGTTGGCGGAGATGATTTCTCCGCCAATCCTCCCTGCACGACGATAGGGCATTGACCTGCCCAGCGTTGGAAGGACGATGACAGAAGGCACCATCCCAAGAGGTGCAAAATGCAGACGTCATCTTCCACAACCATCGAAATTTACACGACCCCGACTTGTCCGGACTGCCGGCAACTCAAGGCGTGGTTCGATCAGCTTGGCATCCCCTTCGAGGAACACGACCTTGCTCGCCCTGGCGTGGCCGAGGAGGCCAAGGCACGAACCGGTGTGCGGGTCGCACCCATCACCGTGGTCGGGACCAAGGTCTATTACGGCACCCATGACACACAGCGCGCTCGGTTGCGTCAGGATTGGCCCGGCCTGTTCGGGAGCGGACGATGACCACTCTCCGTCTTCCCCAGTGCCAATCACGCATCGAAATGACCCAAGGGCAAACTGTGCTCGAGGCCGCACTGGAAGCGAATGTGCCGTTTCCCAGTAGCTGTCGGTCGGGTCGGTGCGGCGCATGCAAGTCCCAACTCCTCTCGGGCGAGGTGATGATGCTGCACCATTCGCCCTTCGCGCTCGATGCTTCGGAAAGGGCAGCCGGAAATATCCTGGCCTGTCGTGCTGTTCCACTGACGAACGTGGCCGTCGCCTGGGCTGATGATCAAGTCGTGGCGGGTGCGCAGGCCCGGATCGTTGCGCTGTACGCCATGGCGCCCGACATCTATCGCTTGGTTCTGCGACCCGATGAACCCATCGCCTTTTCACCCGGCCAGTTCTTCCAGATTGAACTGGCCCCCGGCATTACCCGCAGTTACTCGGTAGCCAGCGGGCAGGGGGCTTCCCATCTGGAGTTCCACATTCGTGCCATTGCCGGTGGGCGCGCCTCTGGGCTCTTGGCGGAGGAACTTGAG
>Ga0208794_1000203_pt1 | contig 48760 bp, 42 predicted proteins | sample 32_taG_FD_184106 | JGI IMG/M metagenome (GOLD analysis project Ga0208794, IMG submission 184106) | Marine viral communities from the Gulf of Mexico - 32_GoM_OMZ_CsCl metaG (SPAdes) (version 2) | ecosystem: Environmental > Aquatic > Marine > Oceanic | place: Atlantic Ocean: Gulf of Mexico... | reverse complement strand
CACCCCGGTTATCGACATCAACAAGGCGTTCCAGAGCGCGATCGTGGGAACGCGTTCCTATGGCAGCGACGTGGACCGGATCGAGCGGCATGCCCTGGCCCAGATCGCGGCTTTTCAAAAGCACGGCGTTGCCGCCACGGTGAAGCATTGGCCTGGTGAGGGCTATGACGACCGCGACCAGCACCTGGTGACCACGGTCAACCCGCTGACGCTGGAGGAATGGGAAAAAACCTTCGGGCGGCTCTATCGCGCAGCCATCGAGGCCGGGGTGTTGAGCGTCATGTCCGCCCATATCGCCTTTCCGGCTTTTGTGCGCGAGTTGGACCCCGAGGCGGGGGCCGAGGCCTATCGGCCGGCCACGCAGAGCGCGGTGCTGAACCAGACGCTGTTGCGCGAAAGGCTGGGCTTTAACGGGCTGATCGTATCGGATGCGACGCCCATGGCCGGGTTTGGCGATTGGGGGCCGCGCGAACAGACCATTCCGCAATGCGTGATCGCGGGCTGCGACGTAATCCTGTTCTCCGACGACCCCAATGCGGATCTGATGTATCTGGTCAAGGCGGTGGCCGACGGTCGGCTGAGCCAGGAGCGGGTGGACGAGGCGGTGACACGCGTATTGGCGCTCAAGGCGGCGCTGGGCCTACACAAGGCGGAGCGGGCTGAACCTTCGCTCAGCACCGCGGAAATGATCCTGGCGCGCTCCACCAGCAAGGACATCGCCCACAGCGCTACGGCAAAGGTGCCGACGCTGGTCAAGGATGTCGCCAACCTGCTGCCACTGACGCCGGCCAAGCATAAGCGTGTACTGATTTTCTCGACCGGGGCGGTGCAGCCCTTCGCGCCATTGCCCCTGCCGCTCTCCCTGCCCGATCTGCTGCGGCAGGAAGGCTTCGAGGTCACCGAATATGCAGGAGACATGGCGGTCAATGCCAAGGATTACGACCTGGTGCTGTACCTGCTGGCCGAGGAAACCCTACTGACGCGGCAGCGCATTTTCCTCAACTGGCGAGCGTTGACCGGCAATGTGTTTGGCGCCATGAAACGCTATTGGCATGATGTGCCGACGCTCATGGTCTCGCTGGGCTTTCCCTACTATCTGCATGACGCGCCGCGTGTGCCCACCTATGTGAACGCCTATGGCTCGAACGAGGACATGCAGGCGGCAGTGGTCGATTGCCTGCTGGGCCGCAAGCCATTTGCCGGCAGGAACCCGGTGGACCCGTTCTGTGGCAGCGACCAGGGGAAGTACTAGGCCTCGTCACGTAGCGAACCGTTTCCGGCCCTGTCGACTTTTCATTGCTTGCCGCGCCGCGCTACAAGGCGTTGCGCGCTTTGGGGACGATCATGGCCACCTATACCGATATTGCCCGCCGGGTTTACAACCATACCTTCAAGCTCGACCCGATCGTGCGGAGCCTGCTGGACACCGATTTCTACAAGCTTTTGATGCTGCAGATGGTCTGGGGACTCTATCCCAAGGTCGAGGTCACCTTCAGCCTGATCAACCGCACCAGTTCGGTGCGCCTGGCCGATGAAATCGACATCGACGAATTGCGCGCGCAATTGGACCATTGCCGGACGCTGCGCTTCTCAAAAAAGGAGATGATCTGGCTGGCCGGTAACACGTTTTATGGCTCGCGGCAGATCTTCCAGCCCGGTTTCCTGCGCTTTCTTGAGAATTTCCAGCTCCCCGAATACCGGCTGGAAAAGCGCGATGGTCAGTTTGAGCTGGAGTTTCCGGGCTTGTGGGTCGAAACCACGATGTGGGAAATTCCGGCCCTGGCCATTATCAATGAGCTGCGCAGCCGCGCAGCCATGAAACGCTACGGGCCGTTTACGCTGGACGTGCTTTATGCCCGGGCCAAGGCCAAGATGTGGGAAAAGGTGGAGCGGCTGGCCAAGCTACCGGACCTCAAGATTTCCGATTTCGGCACGCGGCGGCGCCATTCGTTCCTCTGGCAGCGTTGGTGCGTGGAAGCGCTCAAGGAAGGCATTGGCGCCAATATGACTGGCACCTCGAATGTCAAACTGGCCATGGACAATGACCTTGAGGCGCTGGGTACCAATGCACATGAATTGCCCATGGTGCTGGCGGCGCTGGCCCGGTCCGACCAAGAGCTGCGCGAGGCGCCCTATCGGGTACTGCAGGACTGGAAGAGCTATTATGGCGGCAATCTGCTGATCGTGCTGCCCGATGCCTTCGGAACGGACGCCTTCCTGCGCGATGCGCCAGATTGGGTGGCCGACTGGACCGGCTTTCGCCCCGACAGTGCCCCGGCCATTTCCGGGGGCGAAAAGATCATCGACTTCTGGCGCTCGCGCGGCCGCGACCCCAAGGAGAAGCTGCTGATCTTTTCCGATGGGCTCGATGTGGACATGATCGAGGAGGCCTATCTCCACTTCGATGGCAAGGTGCGCATGGGTTTTGGCTGGGGCACCAACCTGACCAATGATTTCGAAGGCTGCGCGCCCGAGCCCAATCCGGGACTGAAACCGATTTCCATTGTCGCCAAGGTGAGCGAAGCCAATGGACGGCCGGCGGTGAAGCTGTCGGACAATCCGGCAAAGGCCACTGGAGATCGGCACGAAATCGAACGCTATCTGCGGGTCTTCGGAGACGCGGGCATGGTGGAACAGGCGGTCCGCGTCTAGTCAGCGCCAACAGGTTTGGCACCAATCACAAATTTCATCCGGCTTGTGGAGAACCCATTTGGGGGCAGGGGCGTTAAGCCTCGCTGAACCATCGCTGGCCAGTCTGGCCGGTGGGGGCTCTGCGGAGCCAAACATGAGTCTTGAATTGATCGATATCGCCCTGGCCGAGCGCCAACCGCATCCGACCCTGGCCCAGCGCATGACCGGCAAGGTCCGTGCTGTCCTGACCGAAACCATCGGGGCGGAGGAGATTCGCCACGAAATCATGGTGCCGGTGTGGATGGATGTTCACGCCGGCATGAGCGAGGAAGACATCGAACTGGGGCTGATGGTCAAGGCAGCCGACATTGTCGGTCGCCTCAAACAGCATATGGGCACCGTGCCGGGCTGAACCGGCGCCCCGAGCGGCCGGGTCAGACCCTCACTTCTGGCTCTGGCGCCGCACTTCCTCGATGAACTTGCGATGGATTTCCGTCATGCGCTGCGTGTCATGCCGTGCGACGGGGATCGGCTGGACCGGGCGGGGCGTATGCCAAGCCGGGGTTCGGGCAAATTCTCTAGCCCGTTCATTGAGCCGGTCATTCTTTTCCTTGCGCTCTTCCCTGAAGAACCAGACAAAAACTGCTGCGACCACGGCCCAGATCGCCAAAAGTTCCCACGCCATGTTTGCCTCCGTTTCACTACCAGGATCGTGATAGCTAACAAGGCGTTAACGAGGAAAGCGGCTTTGCCCGTTAGGCTTAACCGGTAAACTTGTTTGCAATCAGCCCGATACCGGCAACTTGCCGCCGCGGTTGAGCGCCACGAACATGGCGCGAACCTGGTTCTCGGCGGCCTTGCTGACAGCCTTGCGGTCATCGCCCTGGTTGAGCGGCATGGGCGCGCCGAAGGCCACCGTGACATCCTTGACCGGGCCGGAGAGGATTTCGGCGATATTCTGCCTGACCGATCTGGATTTTATCCAGGCAATCAACGAGCGCTCGTTGCGGCTGACGGGCAGGCCCTGCAATTTGGTATAGGCAATGGTCAGGGGCTGGATCAGCACGTCTGTGGCCCCGGCCTCGACCATGGCGTGCTGGGCCGCGCCGATCAGGGCCGAGCGAAACGGCAGCACATGGGTGCCGATATCGGACTGCCCCTCGGCAAAAAGCAGCACCGCATTGCCGCCGGCCATGTGCTGGCCCATGGCCTGGGCCGTGCGCCCGGCATCAGAGCGGCGGGTGCGATCGACATAAATGGTGCGCTGCAGGTTGGCCATCATGCCCACAAAGGGCCATTTGCCGACCTCGCGCTTGGCCACAAAAGTGACGTCCGCCGCCGAGCCGATGGCAACAATGTCGGTCCAGGAAATGTGGTTGGAAACCAGAAGGGTAGGCCGGCCATGCGCGGGCGCGCCGATGACATTGACCCGAAGGCCCAGGAACACGCAGCCGAGGCGATGAAACAGGCGCGGCAGCACATTCCAGAAGGGCAATTTGAACAGCAGGATCAGGGCCTGTAGGGGAATGACCACCAGCATGAACGGAACAAAGACAAACAGGAAGAACGCAATCCTGAAGATCATTTGGCAGGCTCATCCTTTTTCGTCTTGTCGTTGAGCGGCACAGCGTAGAGCTCCAGCCGGTGATCGACCAGCTTGTAGCCCAGGCGCTTGGCAATCACCTCCTGGATCGCTTCGATTTCCTCGTTGCGGAACTCGATGACCGTGCCGGTGCGGATGTCGATCAGGTGGTCGTGGTGCTCGTCCGGGATGAGCTCGAAACGCGCCCGCCCATCCTTGAAGTCATGCTTGGTGACAAGGCCCGCTTCTTCGAACAGGTTGACCGTGCGATAGACGGTGGAGAGCGAAATGCGCGGGTCGAGCGCGGAGGCGCGGCGATAGAGTTCTTCCACATCGGGGTGGTCGGAGGCATCCTCGATCACCCTGGCAATAGTGCGGCGCTGGTCGGTCATGCGCATGCCGCGCGCAACGCAGGCCTCCTCCAGGGTGGGGTCGGAAGGGTTTCTGTTCACGCCGTCGCTCCCTGCCCCATGCGCCTCGCCTGGATGCGTTTGCATACCGCGGGGCCGTGGCCACTTCTTGTGCAAACGCTCCGGGGTCCGGGTTACCCAAGATCGCGCGCCATGACAAGCGCGGTGGCGGCGCTGCCATCGGGCCGGGCGTAATAGCCCTTTCGCGACGATATGGTCGCAAAGCCCAGCTTCTCATAGAGCTTGATGGCAGCGGAATTCTGTTCATCAACCTCTAGGAACATGCGCCGGGCCGGGGAGAGCATGAGGTCGGCAAAGACAGCGTCCATCAGCGCCCGGCCCAGCCCCTTGCCCCGCCCTCGTGGCTCCACAGCTATGGTGAGCAGTTCGGCCTCGTCAGCCGCAATGCGGATCAGGGCGAAGCCGGCAATGCGGCGGCGCGCATCGCACGCGACATAGGCGGGGGTGGTGCGGTCGGCCAGAAAACTCTCGAAATCGGCGGTTGGCCAGCCGCGATAAAAGCTCTGGCCGTGGATGCGGGCAAGATCCTTGGCGTCACGGGTTTCGGCCGGCTCGACATGCAGCCCACCCGGGGCCATCCAGAATTTGAGCATCAGGCCCGCCTTGGAATACGCGCCGCATCCTGCGGCTTGGCGTCCGCATCGCGCACATAGCTGGCGTGCGGCGGGAAAGCGCTCGGATCGGCAGCAGAAGCGAACCGCGCCATGGCGGCAATATCGACAAAGGGCGATTCGATGAGAACCGCGTCATGGGGGACCGCGGCCCTAGCCTGTTCCGTGGGCAGGAGGCGCGGGCCATCCCGACTCACGCCGGCTGTGTCGAACAGCTCGAAATAGGCTTCGCCCCGACGCGCATCGAGCAGCACGGCCACCGGACCCGTCGTTGCCGAAAGCGATAGGGCCAGCAGGCTGGGGATGCCCAGAACCGGAATGTTGCGCGCCACCCCCAGGCCCCGCGCGGCCGATAGAGCGATCCGCAGACCGGTAAAGGACCCGGGGCCCGTGGTGACGGCGATACGCTCGATATCGCCATGGCCAAGACCATTGCGGCGCAGCAAGGCGTCGAGCCGGCCAAAAAGGATCTCGGCGTGACCCTTGGCGATATCGACCAATTCCACATCGGTAACGCCATCGGCTCGCAGCAACCCCAGTTGCAGGCGCGGTGCGGCGGTGTCGATGGCTAGGGTCGTGGGACAGGTCATGACGGCTCCCGCTTCGGCTATTGAAGCGCTCGGTCCGGAGTAGCGCCAGAGCGGGCCCAAGTCCACCGGCTTGACGCTTTGAACGGCGGCGACCAACTTGCCCCCATGCCCAGTGATTCGCCCAAGTTCTGCCCATGACCTGGCTGGCCGAGACCACCATGCTCAGCCAAGGCTGGCGCCGCTTTGTGCTGCTGCTGCTTGCCGGCGCGATCGCCGGACTTTCGGTGCCGCCCTTTTTCATCTTGCCGGCCCTGTTCGTGGCCATGCCGATCTGGGTCTGGGCCCTGGACGGAGCCGAACGCCTCAAGGGCTGGCGCCGGCTGTTCGGCCCGGCCTTTTTTGTCGGCTTTGCGTTCGGACTGGGATATTTCCTCGTGGCGTTCCACTGGCTGGGTGCGGCCTTTTTTGTCGATGGTGGTTGGGTACTGGGCGCCATGCCCTTTGCCATTGCCGCACTGTCGGCACTGATTGCCCTGTTCTGGGGACTGGCCAGCGCGCTGGCGCATTTGACCTGGAGCCATGGCTGGGTTCGCATCTTTACGCTCTCGGCATGGTTGTGCGCGGCCGAGTTTGCGCGCGGGCACCTGTTCACGGGATTTCCGTTCGACCTGCTAGGCTACAGTCTCACCGGCACGGACGAGATGATGCAACTGGCCTCGGTGATCGGGGTCTATGGCCTCACTTTTCTCGCGCCGCTACTAGCCATGACGCCGGCTCTGGTCTGGCCGGCCGACAATCGTGGCTGGTCGCAACGCCTGGCGCCGGTGTTCCTGGCCCTGCTGGTGATTGCGGCACAGCTCGGCTATGGCTGGAACCGGCTGAGCGGGACCGTTGCGACAGAGCGGCAGGACATCGCGATGCGGCTGGTGCAGCCGCTGGTCTATGAGCATGCCGATTTCGGCAATGTGGACCCGGTGGCGCTGATCGACCGGCTGCTGATGCTCTCGGACATGCGGATGAATCCCAATGACCAGGGGCTCGATGACATCACCCATCTGGTCTGGCCCGAATCGAGCCTGCCATTCTTCCTCGAAACCTATCCCGAGGCGCTGGCCCGCATCGCCCGCCTGCTCCCAGAGCAGGCAACCCTTCTGGCTGGCGTGCCGCGGCGGCCCTTCGAGCCGGGCCCGGAACAGGGCCTGGCACCGCCGCACAATTCGGTCGTGGCCATCGACACGGATGGTGAGGTGGTGGCCAGCTATGACAAGTCCCATCTGGTGCCGTTTGGGGAATATCTCCCCTTTGCCGGCCTATTCGCGCAGCTGGGTATCACTCAGTTCGTGCCCGGCGCCGATGGCTGGTCGCCCGGTGACACCAAACGCCGATTGATGAACCTGCCCGGCGCGCCGGCGCCCCTGGTACTTGTGTGCTATGAAATTATCTTCTCGGGCGATCTGGGTGACACGGCAGGCGCCCAGTTCCTGCTCAACCTGACCAATGACGCCTGGTTCGACAATTCGATTGGCCCGGCCCAGCATGCACACCATGCGCGGCTCCGCGCGGTGGAAGAAGGCATGAGCCTGGTGCGGGCGGCCAATACGGGCGTGACCTTTGCCACCGACCCCTTGGGCCGGATAACCGCCGTATTGGCAACGGGGGAAATGGCAGTGCTCGATGTGCGCCCGCATGAACGGCTGGCTAGAACCGCATTCCAGTCGGTGCGGCACTGGCCTGTGCTGATCGCGGTGCTGGCCGGTATCATTGCGGGCTTTGTTGCCTCACGGCGCGGACGCAAGCGGGTAGCAGAATAGCAAAACCCCGACTGCATTGCTGCAATCGGGGTTTTGAGAAATTGGTGCCCAGAAAAGGACTCGAACCTTCACGCCTTGCGGCACACGGACCTGAACCGTGCGCGTCTACCAATTCCGCCATCTGGGCGACGGCGGTGTGTCTATGGTGATGGCGGGGTCTTGTCAATGCGCTTTAATGGAGAATGTCGGAACTATGCACCGGCACCTTGGACTTAACCGGGCCCATGCTGGCCCTTCCCCGTGCTAAAGGGGCCTGGGGGCGCACTGCAAAGGCTCGACAGGAGCAAGCGGGCTGGGCTAGAAGCGGAACCATTATCGGTCTTGCCTGATCTCGGAGCCCCACCATGGATCGCAATATTCCCAAGCTCGTCACCATTTTCGGCGGGTCGGGATTTGTCGGCAATCATCTGGTGCAATTGCTGGCCCGGAAGGGCTATCGCATCCGCGTGGCGGTGCGCCGCCCCGACCTGGCTGGAGACGTGCGCATGTTTGGCAGCGTGGGGCAGGTCGTGCCCGTGCAGGCCAATCTGCGTAACGAGGCCTCCGTGCAGCGTGCCCTTGCAGGCGCTGATATCGCCATCAACCTGGTCGGTATCGGTCACCAGGCCGGCAAGCAGACTTTTGAAGCGGTGCATGTGGGCGGGGCCGAAACGGTGGCGCGCGCCGCCAAGGCGGCCGGGGTCACTACGCTGGTGCATATGTCGGCACTGGGCGTAGACAAGGCTGCCCGGGTCAGCGTCTATGCCGCCTCCAAGCTCAAGGGTGAAGAGGCCGTGCTTGCGGCCTTTCCGCAGGCGGTCATCATCCGGCCCTCGCTGATGTTCGGTCAGGCTGATGGCTTTTTCAACCTGATGGGGGCGATGGCGCGTATCCTGCCGGTTATGCCGCTGATTTCTGGCAAAACGCTGTTCCAGCCCGTTTATGTGGGTGATGTTGCCGAGGCCATGGCCAAGGCCGCCGAAGGCGCGGTCAAGACCGGGCGCATCTATGAGCTGGGCGGACCGGATGTGGAGAGCCACAGGAAGCTCATGGAGCGTATTCTGCGCGAAGCGGGGCGCAACCCCATGCTCGTCTCGGTGCCGTCCGGGCTGATGAAGTTCATGGCTGCACTGCTTGGCATCCTGCCATTCAAGCCGCTGATTACCCCTGATCAGGTGGAGTTGCTCGGCGTGGACAATGTGGTTTCGGAAGAGGCCAGGAAGGAAAAGCGCACCCTGGCCGCCTTCGACATTGCGCCCACCGGCATGGACGAGATCCTGCCCACCTATATGTGGCGCTTCCGCCGCCATGGCGAGTTTGACCGCGACGGCGGCTCGCCGGTGATCCCGACCTGATCGCAGGCGAATAGCGCTGAAACAGAGTTATCACCCCGGGCTCGCCTGCCCGGGGTTTTTTGTTTTTTGGCCTGGCAGCAGCCAGTTGCGCAACGGGCCGGTCGCCAATTGGAAAAACTTCCAAGATATATCTTGAACGCACGCCTATTGGCGCCAATCTCTAGGCTGAAGGGCTTTATGATATATCTGGAGATAGGTTATGAGCTATTGGAAGAACGGTGAGCCGAACTGGCGCCATATCGAGCGCATGGCGCGGCGTGGCTGGGGCCGGATGGCCCGCATGGCCGATGAAGAGCTCGGGCAGGTTGGCGGCAATTTTCGTGTCGGCCGCATGCTGGCGTCGGGTGACGTTCGGCTGGTAGCGCTCTATTTCATCGAGCAGCAGCCGCGGCATGGCTATGATCTGATCAAGGCAGTGGAAGAGCGTTCCAATGGCGTTTATTCGCCGAGCCCGGGCATTGTTTATCCAGCCCTGACTTACCTGGAGGAAGCCGGTTTCGTGACCTCGGCCACAGATGGCAACAAGAAGCTCTATACGATTACCGAAGAGGGCAGGCGCCATCTCGAGGACAATCGCGAGGCGGTGGCCGGGACACTGGATTTCCTGGCGCGCACGGGTGAGCAGATGAGCCGGTTCCGCGAGTTTGTCAAAGCCGACTGGCCCTTTGGCGGCAATCCGGAGGACGGCAATGTGCCGCCGCAATGGGCTGAACGCGATGACGGCGGACCGGATCGGCCGATGCAGGACGCCATTCCCGAGCTTGAGGCCGCCCGCAAAGCGCTCAAAGGGGCAATCAAGCGCGTGCGGCGCGGCGACAAAGACCAGCAGCGCAAGGCCGCCGCTGTGTTGCAGCAAGCAGCCGCAGCCCTTTATGCGCTCGGCGATGACGAGGTGGATATCTAGGCCACTGACCTGCCTTCTCCCTTGCGGGAGAAGGCGGCGCCACGCGGATCAAGCGCCCGGCTTGGTCTGCAAAAAGTCCAACACCATCTGTACGGCATGGGCCTCGCGTTCCTGCACCATGTTGACGCTGGTCAGGTCCCGCTCGAAGATCACCGAAAGGGTGGCCGTGTTGGAAACGTAGAAAAAGCCCAGCGCCGCCACCGAAATATAGAGCTGCACCGGATCGACATCGCGGCGGAAGACGCCGGAAGCCGCACCGCGTTCGATGATGGCGGCGATCTGCCCGACCAATGGTGAATGCAGCGCCTTGATGTCGGGCAGGGTCTTCAGGAACCGGGCGTTTTCAATGTTTTCGGTGCCGAGCAGGCGCGGGAACCAGGGATTGGCCAGGAAGTGCCGGAAGGTGAAGCGCACCAGCCGGTCCATGGCCTGCACCGGATCATACTGGTCCAGACTGAGCGCCCGCTCTCCCTTGCGGATTTCCTGATAGGCATCGAGCAGCACCGCCCGGTACAGCTCCTCCTTGTTGCCGAAATAGTGGTAGAGCAGGCGCTTATTGGCCCCTGCCCGCTCGGCAATCGCGTCTACCCGCGCCCCTTCAAATCCCCGATCGGCAAATTCCACCCGCGCCGCCGCGAGAATGGAGGCCTTGGTCTTGGCAGAGTTGCGGGACCGCTTTGGCGCCTCAGCCTTGCGCCGAGACGTCTCCACGACTGCGGGTGATGGATCGGACACGAGTGGACACCGCCGGAATGGACATGAGAATGGTCAGGATGATGATGATGCAGATAACAGCGCTGATAGGCCGGGTAAAGAACGGGCTGGGATCGCCATTGGTCAGCAGCAGGCCGCGCCGCAAGTTGAGATCGAGCAGATCGCCTAGGATGATGCCCAGCACCAGCGGCGCCATCGGATATTTCATCTCGCGCAGAATGAAGCCGATAATGCCGAAACCCACCATGACATAGACGTCGAACATGCGCTGAGTGATGGCGAAGCTGCCCACGACACACAGTACATAGACCACCGCCATCAGCCGCTCGCGCGGTACCTGGAGCACGGTGAGCAAAGGTTTGGTCAGCGTCAGCCCGAAGACCAGCATGGCGATGGTGGAAAACAACAGGATTGCCACGATCTGGTAGAGAAATTCGGGGTTTTCGACCATCAAGAGCGGACCGGGACGGATACCGTGGATGAACATGGCCGCGATCAGCACGGCCGCCGCCGCCGAGCCGGGCAGGGCCAGGGTGAGCGTCGGGATCATGGCGCCGGGAATAACCGCAGAATTGCCGGTTTCGGCAGCAATCAGCCCTTCCTGGCTGCCCTTGCCGAACATGTGCTTTTCCTTGCTGACGCGCTTGGCAGCGGCATAGGAGGCCCAGGCGCCGACATCTTCGCCCACGCCCGGCACGATGCCGACGAAGGTGCCGATCAGGCCCGAGCGGATCGCGGTCCACTTATACTGGAAAACCTCGGAAAGGCGCGGAATCACCCGGTCGCCCGAGGAAATGATGCGGGCCTGGGCGGTGCGCTTCATGACGCCCAGAATTTCGGCGAAGCCAAAGGCCCCGACCATCGCCGGGATCAGATCGACCCCGCCGCCCAGCGCCGATATCCCGAAGGTGAAGCGCTGATGGGCATGCAGGGTTTCCATGCCGACCATAGCGACCAGCAGGCCCAATATGCCGGCAATATAGCCCTTGAGCGGATCGTCGATGGCGGTCAACTGACCGGAAATGATGACGCCGAACAGGGCCAGCCAGAAAAATTCATAGGTGCCGAACTTGAGCGCGGCCTCCGCCAGCAGCGGGGCGATCAGCGCCAGGGCAATGATGCCGACCACAGTGCCGATGGCTGAGGAGGTGGTCGCCAGGCCCATAGCCGTACCGGCCTTGCCCGAAAGCGCCAGTGGATGCCCATCAAGCGTCGTCGCCGCGCTGGCTGGCGTTCCGGGAATGGAGAGCAGGATGGCCGTGCGGCTGCCGCCATAAATGGCGCCGCAGTAGAGGCACATGAGGCACAAAATGGCCTGGTCGGGCGCCATCTTGTAGGTGAGGGTCACCAGAAGGGCCACACCCATGGTGGCGGTGAGCCCCGGCAGGGCGCCGATGACAATGCCGAGCAAGGTGGCCCAGGCGATGTTGAACAGCGACATCGGGGTGAGGAAATGGGCGAGTCCGCCGCCCAGCATGATAAGGCCATCAAACATGATCGCTCCCCCCTATGGCAGCCGTACGAGAAAGGCGCGCTCGAAGACCAGTGTCACGACCGTAGCGGTCACAATGGCCAGGCCCAGGGCCCAGGGCAGAGACTTGAGCCAGGGCTTGCGCGGTTCGGACAGCCAGCATTCAAAGACCATGATAAAGGTGAAGACGAACAGGCCCGTCGCCGCCCAGAACGGCAGGGTGCCGACCAGCCCAAGCGTATAGATCAGCGCCAACAGCATGACGGTGGCGGCGCGCGCCGCTGCGACTGAAAACACGGCGCCTGACAATTGCTGCCAGCCGCCGTCGGCTGGCGTCCGCAGCGAGCGGAAGGCGAGGATACCACCGCATATAGTCAGCGCGAGGGCCAGCATGCCCGGCACCAGCCCCGGAACCGTCATGGGATGGATGCGGCGTATTTCGAGCCGATCCATGGTCCAGGCGCCATAAAAGATCGCCAGCCCCAGCACGATGAAGAACAGACCGGCCAAAAGGTCGGCCTTGATCATGCCGGGCGGTGGCGCGTCGTCGGATGGCGTAGGGGTACTGGTGGTGGTCATATTCGTCTGAACCTTGCGGCCAGAGGATCGCGCCAATAGCGCAATCTCAAGGGAGCCGTCATTGCCGGGCTTGTCTTGACATCCAGTGCCTAGACATTGGTGTTGACCACCGGGACTGGCCCGGTGGTGCGTGTGCAGGAATATTGGATGGGCCGACCAGAGGCCGGCCCAAACGGACTACATGCCCACTTCGGTGCGGGTTTCGCAATCAATGCCGATGGTGGAGGGGTCATTGACCGCCTCACCACGTTCGACCGAGGAACAGGCCTCGAGAATCACGACCGGCATGGCCAGGGCACGGGCTTCTTCACCATAGGAGGGAGCAAAGACCGCGCCAAAGTTTTCGGCATAAGCCTTGATCTCTTCGGAGTTCATCACCTGTTCGGCCCAGATCTTGTCCATGGTGGCGATCACCTCATCAGGCACGCCAGCCGGGATAAAAATGCCGAAATAGTCCGGTGCCAGCGGCATGTCCGGCAGCCAGTTGGTGACTGGCGGGATCGGGTCGACGCCATCGAGTTCAAGCGGCTTGTCCGACAGCACCGCCAGGGCTTTGAGGCGCCCGCCGCGGATGAGTTCGGTCTGCTCCACCGCAAGCTGGGTGGTGACCATGGCCTCGCCAGAAGCCGTGGCAATGGCTGCAGGCCCACCACCATCATAGGTGATCATGTTGTAGTCAAAGCCGTCGGCCGCGTCGGACAGGGCCGCAATCGCGGTGCCGCCCGACGACGTCACGCCCGCCGTGGCGACCGAAATTCCGCGTCCGGCGTCGGACTTAAAGGCTTCCAGCAACTGCCCGAAATCCTCGAACTGGCTATCGGCCGGAACCGAGACCACCGGCACGTTGGCGACCGAAAGATAGATATGCCAATCGTCGATATTGGTATCTTCGAGCAGGCCAGTCACCGAATAGGTGGCGTTGTTGGCGATCGCGTTGGCGGTCCAAGTATAGCCATCGCGCGGCGCGTTGAGCACTTCCTGGGTGCCGATGGCGCCTGATGCACCCGGCTGGTTGACCACGACGACTTCGACCCCAAGGGCCTCGGCCAGAATCGGCGCGGTAACGCGGGTGACCTGATCTGTCGAGCCGCCCGCGCCCCAGGGCACGATCAGGTTAATCGGCCGATCTGGCTGCCATTCCTGTGCAAAGGTCGTAGCTGTACCGAGCGTCATCAAGGCACAGCCCGACGCCAGGACGATCCGCAAAGACTGCTTCATCGTCTTCTCCTCCCAATATGATTGGAACCACTTTTTTTGGCTCTCGGTGCAGAGCTTGCGACCGATAACTGGGCGAGTCAAGCCAGATGTAACCAATTGGTGAGATTTGGTCTGAGCGGACCGGAGGCAGAAAATGCGTTGCATCAATGCGTTCGAGTGATAACAAAAGTGCATGCCGGTTGACCTGAACCGGATCGTTCGAGCAGGGCCGGCGCATGGAATTTGATCTGGGACGATTGGCGATCATAGCCCTGGCGCTGAGCGCAGGTGCCATCGTCAAAGGCGCCACGGGAATGGGCCTGCCGCTGGTGGCGCTGCCGGTGCTGACCACTTTTTTGGGATTGCAGCACGCGGTTGGGCTGATGTGCGTGCCGCTGATCTTCACCAATGCCTGGCAGGTCTGGCGTTTTCGCACCTCTGCGCGGGATGACCGCATGGCCTTCCTGCCGCTGTTTCTGGTGGGTGGGGCTGTGGGCATCGTCTTGGGGACCTGGGCGCTCACCAGCCTGCCGGAGCGAGCGCTGGTGATGACATTGGGCATCATTCTGCTGGGCTATGTCGCGCTCAAGTTGGCGGCACCCCATTTCGTGGTCGGCCCGCTGCTGGCGCGGCGGGCTGGACCGCTGTTCGGCATAGGGGGCGGCGTCCTGCAGGGCGCGACAGGAATTTCGGCGCCTATCACGGTCACCTTCATTCACGCCATGGCGATGGATCGGGAGGCTCATGTGTTTGCCGTATCGACCATGTTCCTGCTCTATTCAGTGGTGCATCTGCCGGCCCTGGCCGTGGCCGGCGTGATGCAGGGGCAGTGGCTGATCGAGGGGGCCATGGCGCTTGTGCCCATTCTGATTTTCATGCCGCTTGGCCAGGCCATTGCCGGCAGGCTCAGCCGCAAGGCCTTTGACCGCATGATCCTGATTTTCCTCGGCCTGATCGGGCTCAAAATGGTGCTGGGCCTTTAGGGGCCGCCCCATGGGCCAACGACATTCCACCACAAGCGCGCATTGTTGTGCTTGACGCGCCATAGCGGCCTCATATAGGTAAGTAACTAATCAGTTACACCGAATGCTGCGGCTTGGGAGGATATCAAATGGCAGAGCAACGGCTTGGCATTATCATGCATGGCGTCACCGGGCGCATGGGCTACAACCAGCATCTGGTGCGCTCCATCCTGGCGATCCGCGATCAGGGCGGCATCATGCTGAAAAATGGCGACCGGCTGGTGGTCGACCCGATCATCGTGGGCCGCAATGCCGACAAGATGCAGGCTCTCGCCAAGAAGCATAATATCGCCCGCTGGAGCGATGATCTGGACGCGGCACTGGCCAATCCCGACGACGCAATCTTTTTCGACGCCGGCACCACCCTGATGCGCGCCGGGCTGCTGGAAAAGGCATTGGCCGCCGGCAAGCATGTGTATTGCGAAAAGCCTACCTCGGACGATCTGGACGTGGCCGTCAACCTGGCCAAGACGGCCCGCGCCTCCGGCCTCAAGCATGGCGTGGTGCAGGACAAGCTGTTCCTGCCGGGCCTGATGAAGATCAAGATGCTCAAGGATAGTGGCTTTTTCGGCGATATCCTGTCGGTGCGCGGCGAGTTCGGCTACTGGGTTTTCGAGGGCGACTGGCAGAAGGCCCAGCGTCCGAGCTGGAACTACCGCAAGAACGATGGCGGCGGCATCATCCTCGATATGCTGTGCCACTGGCGCTATGTGCTCGACAATCTGTTCGGTGAAGTGCAGGCGGTTTCGTGCCTCGGCGCCACCCATATTCCGCAGCGCGTGGATGAGCAGGGCAACACCTACAAATGCGATACCGATGACGCCGCTTACGCCACGTTCGAGCTTGAAGGCGGGGTGATTGCCCAGATCAATTCGAGCTGGACGACCCGGGTGCGCCGCGATGATCTGGTGACCTTCCATGTCGATGGCACGCATGGCTCGGCCGTCGCAGGCCTGCACAAGTGCTGGACCCAGCATCGCGTCAATACCCCCAAGCCGGTCTGGAATCCCGACCAGCCGCAAACCATGAACTTCTTCAACGACTGGGAAGAGGTTCCGGACAACTGGCCGGCAGACAATGGCTTCAAGGCACAGTGGGAAATGTTCCTGCGCCATGTGGCCGAGGATGCTCCCTGGGAATACGGGCTTGAGGCCGGCGCCAAGGGCGTGCAGCTGGCAGAATTGGGCCTCAAGAGCTGGGAAGAGCGCCGCTGGCTGGATGTGCCCAAGCTGGAATTCTAATTCCAGTTCTCACCCCGCTCACTGATGTCACCCCGGCCTTCGCTGGGGTGACTTACGAGTACGTGAAGGCCTTGAGGGAAAAACCATGCCCACACTCAACCTGCCCAATCCCGACCGCACCATCAGCTCCTACACCCTGACCGGCGATCCGATCCCGTTCGTGAAATTCAAGGCAACGGATTTCCCGCGCATCGCCTATTCGGCGGCTCATGTCGTGGCGGATCCGCTGGCCGGCAATGATCCCTGGCTGACCCCGGCCATTGACTGGGAAACGACTCTCAAATTCCGCCACCGCATGTGGGATCTTGGTCTGGGCGTGGCCGAGGCGATGGACACCGCACAACGCGGCATGGGTCTGACCTGGACCGAAGCACAGGAGCTGATCCGGCGCTCGCAGGCCGAGGCCAAAACGCGCGATGACAGCCTGATCGCCTATGGTGCCGGCACCGACCATCTGGCGCCCGGCCCCGATGTCAGCATCGACGACATCATCAAGGCCTATGACGAGCAGGTTGGGTTTGTCGAAGCCCAGGGCGGCCGTGTCATTCTGATGGCGAGCCGCGCCTTGGCCGCCGCCGCGAAATCGCCGGATGACTATGCCCGGGTCTATGGCCATGTGCTGAGCCAGGTGAAGCAGCCGGTGATCATGCATTGGCTGGGCGAAATGTTCGACCCGGCGCTGGAAGGCTATTGGGGCGATGCCGAGCACGACAAGGCCATGGATGTGTGTCTCGACGTCATCGCTGCCAATGCGGACAAGGTGGACGGGATCAAGATCTCGCTGCTCTCGGCGGAAAAAGAGATTGCCATGCGCCGCCGCCTGCCGGCTTCGGTCAAAATGTATACCGGCGACGACTTCAACTATGCCGAGCTGATTGCCGGGGACGATCAGGGCTATTCGCATGCCTTGCTGGGCATTTTCGATGCCATAGCACCGGCGGCTTCGGCCGGCCTGGCGGCTCTGGGACGGGGCGACACCAAGGAATTCTTCGATATTCTGGAGCCGACCGTACCGCTCAGCCGGCACATCTTTGCCGCCCCGACCCGCTTCTACAAGACCGGCGTGGTGTTCCTGGCCTATCTCAACGGCTTGCAGGACCACTTCACCATGGTTGGCGGGCAGCAATCGACCCGCTCGCTGCAGCATCTGGCCGAACTTTTCCGCCTGGCCGACAAGGCCCGTGTACTGGCCGATCCGGAGCTCGCCACCGCCCGCATGAAGGCTGTTCTCGCGGTCCATGGAGTTTCCGCATGAGCGCCGATACCGTCATTTCGCTGAACCTGGCCACGACGCGCCCGCAATGGGGCTTTGCCGAGGCCGTGGATGGGTGCCTGCGCCATGGCATCACTGCTATTTCGCCCTGGCGCGACCAGATCGAAGCGATCGGGCTTGATGAGGCCGCGCGCATCGTCAAAGAAAACAAGATCCAGGTCACCGGCGTCTGCCGCGGCGGCATGTTCCCCGGCGTCGACGCCGCCGACCGGCAGAAGCGGATCGACGACAACTTGAAGGCCATTGATGAGGCGGCCGCGCTCAATGCCGACTGCCTGGTGCTGGTGGTGGGTGGCCTGCCCGGATCGTCAAAGGACCTGCCCGCCGCGCGCCAGCAGGTAAACGACGGTATTGCGGCCATGCTGCCGCATGCCAAGGCCTCGGGCGTCAAAATCGCCATCGAGCCGCTCCATCCCATGTATGCGGCCGACCGCGCCTGCGTGAACACGGTCGATCAGGCGCTCGACATTTGCGAAATGCTCGGAGAAACCGTCGGCGTGGCGCTCGATGTCTATCACATCTGGTGGGACCCGAACCTTGCCAATGCCATTGCCCGGGCCGGGCGGATGAAGCGCATCTTCGCCCATCACATCTGCGACTGGCTGGTGCCCACCAAGGACATGCTGCTGGACCGCGGCATGATGGGTGACGGCGTCATCGACCTCAAAGCCATCCGCAAGATGATCGAGGATGCTGGCTTTCATGGACCGCAGGAGGTCGAAATCTTCAGCCAGGACAATTGGTGGAAGCGCCCTGGCGATGAAGTGCTGCAAGTGATCAAGGAGCGCGTCGCATCGGTATGCTGAAGCGCCTCTGACAAAAAAAAGCCCCGGATCGACGTCCGGGGCTTTTTAATTTGCCGGTCCCTTATGACACGCGCTGATACTCGATGCTCGAACACAGCAGCTGACAGCCTGTCAGCTTGATGGTGTCAGGGCCGGTCAGTTCGACAATGGCCTTGGCATTGCCGCCATTGAGCGCAATCTGGCCTTCCCAGGTGCCGGGCGCGGTCTGCTCGGCCTTGACGACCTGCTGGTCGATATAGGCCAGGTTTTCCTCGGTGCGGCTGTCGCCCTGAATATCGTTGAGCGTCCCACAAAGCTGGGTGCCGTCACCACACAGCTCGAAGGTAAATGTCGTGCCCCAACGGTCCTTCCATACGCCATCGGGCGTAGCAGAGGACTGACCGATAGCCGGCACAACAAGAGCGGCCGCAACGCCGACGGTAGCAATAAGTGTCTTCAGCATCTTCACAATGCTCCATAAATTGTCACGCCCAGCCACAGAGGCGGCTATGCGCAAGTGTTGTCATTTTCAAAAGCCCTGTCGGGCCAACGCCGGGGCGCGCAGAATGTTGCGCAATTGTTACCGGCGGAATGTCGCGGCCAGTTCGATGTGAACGGACCAGGCGAACTGATCCACCGCTACTAGATCACTCAAGATGAACCCGGCCTGAACAAGCACGGCGGCATCGCGTGCAAAGCTTTTCGGGTCGCAAGCGACCATCACCACGTGTCGGGCCTTGGAGGCCGCGATCTCTTTGACCTGAGCCTGGGCACCAGCGCGAGGAGGATCGAGCACTATCGTGTCGAAATTGAGTTCAAAGCGGGTGAGGGGATCGCGGAACAGGTCCCGGGCCTTGGCCGTAACCGCTTTGAGGCCCCTGGTATGCCGCACGGCCTTGTCCAGCGCAGCAATACCGGCCCGGTCACTATCGGCGGCATAGACCGGCACGATTTCGGCCAGTCGCAGGGCGAAGGGGCCAATGCCACAGAAGAGATCAGCAATGGATTTGGGCTTGCCGATGGCGGAAAGGACATAGTCGGCCAGCACCTGTTCGGCCTCTTTGGTGGCCTGGAGGAAACTGCCAATGGGCAGTTCGGCTTCGGAGCGTCCCATGGTGACCGTCGGCTGCTGGCGCAGCAGCACCATCTCATTGTCCAGCGCCAGACGAGCCAGGCCCAGCTCATTGGCCAGCGGTACCAGTTTTTCTGCACGGAGCCCCTTGGGCGCCTTGCGGATGCCGGCATCGATCCCGGTATTGGTCGCGGTGAAGCTGATATCGCACTCGCCGATCGCCGCCCCGAGGGCCCGGGCAATGTCGGGCGCGCGTTTCAGGGCCGGCACCAGAATAGGACAGGCATCGAGGTCGAGCACGTCATGGCTGCGCAGCTGCATATAACCGGCACTGTCCCTGCGGGCATGCAGCGTGGCCCGGCGGCGCCCCGCCCCGTGCGCGGTCACAAAACGCTGGACGCCGGCGTCGATGCCCACCTGGCGCAGCGGGGCTTCAACCAGTCCGGTCTTGAAAGCGACGTAGCTTGGCCCATCCATATGCTGGAGCTGGCAGCCGCCGCAGGTGCCGAAATGCGGACAGAAGGGTTCTATCCGGTTTGGTGCAGAGGTCTGCAGCTCCTTTAGCGCACCGCGATTGCCTTCGACCGTGATCGCCACCTGCTCGCCGGGCAGGGCAAAAGGTACGAAGACGCGCTGTCCGTCGATGGTGACAATGCCTTCGCCCTTATGGCCGAGGTGTTCGATGGTGGCGGTAAGGGTCATGCGCGATCCTGATAGACAGAAGCCCGATCATTCCTGATCGGGCCCCCGGCTTGCTGCTTAACTTTTTCGGTTTGTTGGCCGCGGTCACTCAAACATGGCTTTCGTGACTTTAAGCCCTAAAAACCGCTCCACCAGAGCGATTTGTCCTGGCAAACACTAAACCTGCTGGACGCCTTCGACGCCCGGCACGAAGTGCCGGAGCAGGTTTTCAATGCCGTTCTTGAGCGTGGCGGTGGATGAGGGGCAGCCAGAACATGCACCCTGCATGTGAAGGAACACGGTGCCTTCCTTATAGCCCTTGAAGATGATGTCACCGCCATCCATGGCCACGGCCGGACGCACGCGCGTGGCCAGCAGTTCCTTGATGACCTCAACCATCTCCTTGTCTTCTTCCTCGTAGAATTCATCGACTTCATCGAAGTCGACCGGACCGGCGCCGCCTTCGGCGATGACCGGCTTGCCGGAGAGGAAATGGTCCATAATGACGCCGAGAATGGCCGGCTTGATATGGGCCCAGTTGGTCTCGTCCTTGGTGACCGAGATGAAATCGGACCCCAGGAAAACGCCGGTCACCCCGGATATGGCGAACAGGCCCGTCGCCAGCGGTGAAATGGCTGCGGCCTCAGGGGAGCGGAAATCGCGCGGCTCGCCGACCAGCACTTCACGCCCGGGCAGGAATTTCAGGGTCGCCGGATTGGGCGTGGCTTCGGTCTGGATGAACATGGAATTTCCCCGCTTCGCGGTGCAATTAGAATGTTTCTAAAATAGACTTTTGCGGCGGGGATGCAAGGGCAAATGCATGGCGGGGGCGCAGGCCAGCATTGTCTCGACGACCATCATCCGTCCGGGCCGCGTTCGGCTGGTCCGAGGCGAGGGCTTTATGACGGCACGTACTATCCGAGCCTGGCTCTCAAGGCCTGCTGCGCGGCTCTGCCCTACGAGCATAGCTCTCAGGGCCTGCTTCGCTAAAATCTCCCCACCGGGGAGATTTTCCCTGCGGGACGCTCAGCAGATTGCGATAACCTCCTCGTCGCTCATGCGGCCGGGAACGATGGTCAGCGGAATGGGCAGCACATTGGCGCGGGCGGCAAAGTGCGTCACCAGCGGGCCCGGACCATCCGGGGACTTGGACGCAGCGAGCACCAGAATGGCAATGTCATGGTCCTTGTCGATGACGCGCTCGATCTGTTCGGGGCCACTGCCCTCACGGATCACCGATTCGGCTCGCACCTCGCCGATCTCCTTGATCCGCGCCATGCGCCGGTCGAGATTGCGTTCGGCCTCCTCGACGGCCTCGGCCCGCAAGACGTCCTCGACACCCAGGCCAATGAATTCAGGCTTGGGAATGACCGTCATTAGCACCACCGTGCCGCCAGTGCGCTTGACGCGCCAGGCAGCAAAGGTGAGGGCGCGGTCGCATTCTTCGGTCTCATCGATGACGACGAGGAATTTGCGCTTGTATTCGACCTGCGAAACCAAATGGGCCTCCGGGTTCGCGTTAACGGACGAAGCCGACAATGTTGCGCACATCGTCCATGATGGGCTGGGCGATGGCACGGGCACGGTCGGCGCCGTCCCGCAATATCTTGTCCATCTCGCCGCGGTCTGCAACCAGGCGTTTCATCTCCTCGGCAATGGGCGAGAGCCTGGCGACGGCCAGATCAGCCAGCGCCGGCTTGAAGACGCCCCAGCCCTGTCCGCCGAATTCACCCAACACGTCTTCGGTGGTGCGGTTGGAGAGAGCCGCAAAAATGCCAACGAGATTCTCGGCTTCAAGCCGCCCGGCGAGGCCCTCGACTTCGCTGGGCAACGCATCGGCATCTGTCGTGGCGCGCTTGATCTTTTTGGCGATCAGGTCGGCATCGTCCATCATGTAGATGGTCGAGAGGTCGGACGCATCAGACTTGCTCATCTTCTTGGACCCATCTTTGAGCGATTTCACGCGCATGGCGGGGCCGGTGGCCAGGGTCTCGGTAATGGGGAAGAAGTCGCCCTTATGGTCCAGCGCCTTGATCTGCTTTTTAAAGTCGTGGTTGAACTTCTTGGCGATGTCGCGCGTCAGTTCCAGATGCTGTTTCTGATCTTCGCCCACGGGCACGCCAGTGGCCTTGTAGAGCAAGATGTCGGCGGCCATCAGCGAGGGATAGGCGAAGAGGCCCAGCGACACTTGTTCGCTGTTTTCGCCGGCCTTGTCCTTGAACTGGGTCATGCGGGCCATCCAGCCCATCCGCGCCACGCAGTTGAAAATCCAGCTCAGTTCGGCATGCTCAATGACCTGTGACTGGTTGAAAATGATCGATCGCGTGGGATCGACACCGGCGGCGATATAGGCCGCGGCGATTTCGTAGGTCCAGCGCTTGAGATCGGCGGGGTCCTGCCAGACGGTGATAGCATGCATGTCGACCACGCAATAAATGGTCTCATGCGTGTCCTGGAGCGGCACAAAACGGCGGATGGCGCCGAGATAGTTGCCAAGATGCAAATCGCCCGAAGGCTTGATGCCGGAGAAGACGCGGGGGCTGAACGTCATGATGCCCTTCGATAGTCAGACAGAAATCAGGCGCCCGTTCTATACGGACGAACGCGATAAGGAAACACTCAGCGGCTGCGGCGCAGCCGGCCCAGCAGGAGCCGCAGGTTCTGCGTGCCACTGATATGGATCAGGGTGAAATAGATGAGGCTGCCAAAGCCGATCAGGGCGGCGAGCACTCCGGCTTGTTGCCAGAGAGGTACGCCACTTGCCAGGTGCGCAGTGCCCCGACTGGCCAGCAGCCAGAGCGCTCCGCCCATAGTGAGACTGATAGCGGCAATGGCCAGTTGCGCCCGCCATTGGTGCCAGGTCAGGCGGAAATGCCCGCGCAGCGCCAGCGCTCCAGCCAGCAGCACCACATTGAGCCAGGACGAGGCGGCCGTCGCAATGGCGATGCCGACATGGAGCAGGGTAGGAAACAGGATAAGCGAGATGGCAATGTTGGCGGCGACGCTGACCCCGGCGAATATGGTGGGCGTCAGCGTATCCTCGCGGGCAAAGAAACCCGGCTGCAATATGCGGATCAGCACATAGGCCGGCAAGCCGATTGAGAAGGCAACCAGCGCTTCGGCAGTTTGCGTGGTGGCGAGTGCATCAAAGGCGCCGCGTTCGAACAACACCCGCACAATGGGTTCGGCCAAGGCCACCAGCGCCACCGCAGCCGGCATGGTGAGCAGCATAGCGACAAACAGCGCCTGATCCTGGCTCTGCCGGGCTTCGACGGCCCGGCCGCCCTTGAGGTGACGGCTGAGTTCAGGCAGCAACACGGTGCCGATGGCAATGCCGATAATGCCCAGCGGGAGCTGATAAAGCCTATCGGCATAGGAGAGTACCGAAATGGCATTGTCGGCGCCCGAGGCAATGATGGTGCCGACGAAAATATTGATCTGGGTGATGCCGCCGGCGAGGATCGCCGGTACCGCCAGCATCCAGAAGCGGCGCACCTCCGGGTCCAGACGCGGCATGCGGAAAGCGGGGCGGAAGCCGGCCCGCTCGATGGCCACCCAGACCAGCACCAATTGCGCCACCCCGCCGGTCATGGTGGCGGTGGCGACCCAGATCGTGGCTTCGGCCGGGGTCTGGACGAACCAGACGGCCAGAGGGACCAGCGCGGCAATGGTGACCAGGTTGAGCAGCACAGGCGCGAAGGCGGCGGCGAAAAATTTCCCCAGCGTATTGAGAATGGCGCCATAGGCGGCCATCAGCGACATGCAGGCGAGATAGGGGAACATGATCCGTGTGAGCAGCACGGTCAGCTCGAATTTTTCAGGGTCATCTACAAAGCCGGGCACGAAGGCGGCCATGATCTGCGGCATGAAGATTTCGGCGAGGACGGTGACGAGGAACAACATCACCACCAGCCAGCTCATGATGCGCGCGGCCAGCAATTTGGCCCCGTCCTTGCCCTCACGCTCCAGCGCCCCAGAGAACATGGGCACGAAGGCGGTGTTGAAAGCGCCCTCGGCAAAAAGCCGCCGGAACAGGTTGGGGAAGCGAAAGGCGGCAAAGAAGGCGTCGGCGGCTGGGCCGGTGCCCAGCACCGCCGCCATTAGCGCGTCGCGGGCAAAGCCGGCAATGCGGCTGACGAGGGTAAGCGAGCCGACGGAAAGAAAATTGCGGAACAGGCTCATGGGGTAGAGCGGCCCATATTCTTCTCCCCATCGGGGGAGCGGTGGCGCGTAGTGCCGGATGAGGGGGGTGCTTCGGCGAAAGTGGAGGGATCCCCCTCACCGGCTCGACCTTGGGTCGAGCCGCCTCTCCCCGAGGGGGAGAGAAGCGAAAGGACCTCACCCATTGACCACCTTCTTATCCTCGGCCGGTCGCTTGAACACGGCCATCAGCACGTCGTGGATTTTCTTCTGGCGGGATTTGACGTGAATCTTCTGGCCGGTCAGGTCGGTGACGTAAAAGACGTCCACGGCCTTTTCGCCATAAGTGCCGATATGGGCCGAGCCGATGGTGAGGTTGAGATCGGAGATCTCGCGGGTGAGCGCATAGAGCAGGCCGATACGATCAAGGCCCGACACCTCGATGACGGTGAATTTTTCCGAGATGGCATTGGAAACCGAGACCTGCGCGGGCAGGGAGAATGGCCGGAGGCGCTTATTGTGGCGGCTTTCCTTGCCCAGATCGATCAGCACCTGCCGCTTGCCCTGCAAAAGCTGCTTGACCGTATCGATAATACGGGTGGCGCGGACCTTTTCGTCTTCGTCGGAGGTGAAGGAGCGCTTGAGCCGGAAAGTGTCGATGGCGCGGCCATCGCGGGTGGAAAAGATCTGCGCGCCAATGATGGAGGCATCCTGCATGGTGCAGGCGCCGGCGATCAGCGAGAGCAGGCGCGGGTGATCGGGAGTATAAAAGCTGACCTCGGTAATGCCTTCGAACGCCTTGACCCGGATCGAGCCGGCAAAGGGCTGGTCGGTTCTGTCCGCATTGCGGATCATCTTGGCATGTTCGAGTTGCAATTCGGGCTCGGCGCGCAGCCAGTAATGATCGTAGTGCCGGGCGGTATAGGCTTCCATGTCGGCCGGCGCCCATCCTGAAAGGGCTTCGGTCAAGGCCCTGCGGGCATCGTTGACGCGCTCGGACTGGCTGACCTGGCTGTGCCCGCCCGACAGCAGCGGCTCAGTGGCGAAATAGAGCGCCCGCAAAAGCGAGCCCTTCCAGCCGGTCCAGGTGCCCGGACCGACGGCACGGATGTCGCAGGCGGTCAGGATCATCAACAGAGCCAGGCGCTGGGGCGACTGCACCACATCGGCAAAGGCCTTGGCAGTTTCAGGGTCCTGAATGTCGCGGGCCTGGGCGATTTCGCTCATCAACAGGTGATATTCGACCAGCCAGGAAACGGTGTCGGTTTCGGCCTCGTTGAGACCGAAGCGCGGACAAAGCTTTTTGGCGATCCGCGCGCCGGCAATGGAGTGATCCTCCGGACGGCCCTTGGCGATATCGTGCAGGAACAGCGCGACATAGAGGAGGCGCGTGTCGTTGAGCTGGGGCAGCAATTCATGGGTCAATGGCAGTTCGTCGCGCAAGCCACCATTGGCGATCTGTGCCATGACACCGACCGAGCGGATCAGATGCTCGTCCACGGTATAGTGGTGATACATGTTGAACTGCATCAAAGCGACGATCTTGCCGAAATCGGGCACGAACTTGCCCAATACGCCGCTCTCATTCATCTGCCGCAAAATCCGCTCGACATAGAGCGGGCTGGTCAGAATGGTGAGGAAATGCGCATTGGCCTTGGGGTCTGCGCGCAGACTTTTGTCGATCAGTCGCAGGCTGTTGCGGATGAGCTTGATGGCATCGGGATGGAACAGCAGTTCCTCGCGTCCGGCCACCATGAAGGCGCGAATGAGATTGATGGGGTCTTTCTCGAACACATCGGGGCCGGCGACATTGAGCCGCCCCGTATCGACGATAAAGGCGGTTTCGCCCTTGATTTTGGATTTTCCGGAGCGGAAGGGCGCCAGGACCCGTCCGACCAGATCCATGTCCTTGGCATGGTGGAATTCCAGGCCGGCGCAGATAATGCGGGTCAAATCGCCCACATCCTTGGCGACCAGGAAGTAGCGCTTCATGAAGCGCTCGACCCCCAGCATGCCGAGCCGCTGGGCGTAGCCCATGCGTTGGGCCAGTTCGGGCTGCATGTCAAAGCTCAGCTTTTCGTCGGCCCGTCCGGTGACAAAATGCAGATGGCAGCGCACTGCCCAGAGAAAATCTTCGGCCCGGCTGAACTGGCGATATTCGGCGGCCGAGAGCACGCCCTTGCCCACTAGCTCATGGCTGGTCTTGACCTGGTAGAAATACTTGCCGATCCAGAACAGGGTATTGAGGTCGCGCAATCCGCCCTTGCCGTCCTTGATATTGGGCTCCACGACGTAGCGGGTATTGCCCATCTGCTTGTGGCGTTCATCGCGCTCGGCCATCTTGGCGGCGATGAATTCCGGACCCGTTCTGGGCATGATCTCGTTTTCGAACCGATCGGTCAGCTGATCATAGAGCGCCTTGTCGCCGGTGAGGAAACGCGCCTCTAGTGTGGCGGTGCGCACCGTCATGTCGGCGCGAGCCATGCGGATGCACTCATCCACCGAGCGCACGGCATGGCCGACCTTCTGGCCCAGATCCCAGAGCATATAGAGGATATATTCGGTGACCTGCTCGCCCCAGGGGGTCTGCTTATAGGGCAGGATAAAGAGGAGATCGATATCCGAGCCAGGCGCCAGCGTACCGCGGCCATAGCCCCCCACGGCAGACAGCGCGATCGCTTCGGCGCCGGATGGGTTGTCGACGGGATAAACGCGGCTTACCGCAAAACGGTGCACCGCCGTGATGATCTCGTCCTGCGCGGCGCACAGGTTCTGGGCACAGCGGGTGCCCTTGTTGTTGGCCAGCAGCTCGGCTTCGGCACTCTTTCGCGCATCGGTCAGAGCCTGCCGGATATGGGCCAGCACCGCCATGCGGGCCTTGGGGGAACGGGCGGGTTCGTCCCCCAAAAGAGCGTCGAATTCGGCCACCAGCGTGTCGGCGGTCTTGAGCGCGAACTGTGGCTTTTTGGGCCGGGCCTCAGTTACGGCGAGCGTCATCGCGGAGTTTCTTCAATTGATAGAGCGCATCAATGGCCTGGCGTGGCGTCATCTCGTCGGGGCGGACCGCATCGAGCGCTTCGTGAACGGGATCCTTGCCCTTTGGCGCCGGGGGCGGCTGGTGGGCAAAGAGCGGCAAATCGTCTAGCACGCTGGCTTTCTGGCTGGAAGAGGCGGTGCCGGCCGAGCGCTGCTCAAGCACGTCGAGCACCTGTTTGGCGCGGGCAATGACCGGTGCAGGCAGGCCGGCCAGCCGCGCCACCTGGATGCCGTAGGAGCGGTCGGCGGCGCCGGGCCCCACTTCGTGCAGGAAGACCACCTCGCCCTCCCATTCGCGCACCTTCATGGTGACATTGGCGACACGAGAGAGGGTTTTGGCCAGCGAAGTCAGCTCGTGGAAATGGGTGGCGAACAGCGCCCGGCAACCGGTGGTCTCGTGCAGCGCCTCGACCGCCGCCCAGGCAATGGAGAGCCCGTCGAACGTGGCGGTGCCGCGGCCGATCTCGTCGAGCACCACCAGGCTCCTGCGGGTGGCGCGATTGAGGATGGCGGCGGTTTCGACCATCTCGACCATGAAGGTGGAGCGGCCATGGGCGATATCGTCGGAGGCGCCGACACGCGAGAACAGGCGATCCACCACGCCGATATGGGCGCTGTCGGCGGGAACATAGCAGCCCATCTGCGCCAGAACGGCGATCAGCGCGTTCTGCCTAAGAAAGGTCGACTTACCACCCATGTTGGGGCCGGTGACCAGCCAGAGCGAGCCGCCACCGGCCGCGTCGCTGCCGGAGAGATCGGCGTCATTGGCGACAAAACTCTGGCCTTCCGCTTTCACCATCAATTCCACGACGGGATGGCGCCCGCCGGAGATGGCAAAAGCAAGGCTGTCGTCGACATTGGGCCGGCAATAGCCGCGGGTGGCAGACACTTCTGCGAGAGCGGCGGTGACATCGAGTTCGGCTAGGGCATCGGCCAGCCCCTGCAACTGGCTGGTGGCGGCCAGCGTCTCGTCCCGCAGGCGGGTGAAGATGGCCTGTTCGATCTCCAGCGCCGCGCCCTGCGCCTGGGCTATCCGGCCCTCGAGGTCGGCCAGTTCGGTGGTGGTGAAGCGCATGGCATTGGCCAGCGTCTGGCGATGAATGAAGGTCTCGCGATGCGGAGCCTCGAGCAGTTTCTGGCCGTGTGCAGCGGGCACTTCGACAAAATAGCCCAGCACGCCATTGTGCTTGATCTTCAAAGACCGCACATCGGTCTCGTCCATCAGCCGGGCCTGCAGCGCGGCGACTACGGCGCGGGTCTCGCGGCCGAGCGCGCGCTCCTCGTCGAGCCTTGCGTTATAGCCGGGGCGGATAAAACCACCATCGCGGGTGAGCAGCGGCAATTCATCATCCAGCGCCGCCGCCAATTCGCTGGCGAGCGCCTGTGGCGCGGCGCCCAAAGTGCCGGTGAGCCGGGTGAGAACGGGTGGCAGGTCGGATTGGCCGGACAGATGCCGCGCCAGATCCAGCGCCGCACCGACGGCGTTGTCTATGGCGCTTAGGTCGCGCGGGCCGCCACGTTCCAGCGCCAGACGGGACAGGGCGCGGGCCAGATCGGGCACGGATTTAAGGTCCTGCCGCAAGCGGCCGCGCAGCAGTGTGTCGTCGACCAGCCGGGTAACGGCGTCGAGCCTTTCGTTGATGGCATCGGCATTGCGCAGAGGTGCGGCCAGGCGGGTGGCGAGGAGCCGTGCGCCGGGGGCCGTGACCGTCAGGTCGATCGCGTGACGCAGCGAGCCCCTGGCCTGGCCGCGCTGGGTCACCAGCAGTTCGAGACTGGACCGGGTGGCCGCATCAATCGCCATGCTGGCTTGCGCCGCATTGGTGAGTGGGGGACGCAGAGGCGCGTTGCGGCCTTTCTGGCTTTCCCCGACATAGGACACCAGAGCGCCCAGCGCGGCGCGTCCGGCGCGCGAGATGGCGGTCGGATCGAAATCCCCATCGGGAAAGCTCATGCGCAGGCGTGGCATGGCCGCTTCGCTGTCGGTCAGCTCGGGGGCGATTGTCGAGGCTATAGAAGTCCAGGCCGGGGCAAACAGATGCTGCTCGACGAGGGCTGCCCGGGTCGCATCGGTCAGCAGCAATTCGGCAGGGGCAATGCGCGCCATTTCGTCGCCGAGCTGATCGCCCCCCAGGTCGGAGACGAATGTCTCGCCGGTGGAAATATCGGCCCAGGCGAGGGCAAAATCGGTTTCGCCATGCCGCACCATGGCCAGGGCCGCCAGATAATTGGCCGAGCGGGCGTCGAGATGGTCATCCTCGGTCAGGGTGCCGGGGGTCACAAGGCGCACGACATCGCGCCGGACGACCGATTTGGAGCCGCGCTTCTTGGCTTCGGCCGGGTCTTCCATCTGCTCGCAGATGGCGACGCGATGGCCCAGGCGGATCAGCTTGTTGAGATAGTCATTGGCGGCGTGGATGGGAACGCCGCACATCTGGATGTCTTCACCCAGATGCTTGCCGCGCTTGGTCAGCACGATACCAAGGGCGGTGCTGGCGATCTCTGCGTCCTCGAAGAACAGCTCGTAGAAATCGCCCATGCGATAGAACAGCAGATAGCCGGGATTGACCGCCTTGATCTCGAAATATTGCGCCATCATCGGCGTCAATCCCGCAGGCGCGGGGCCGGAAGCAGCCTCGAAAGGGGTTTGGTCCATGGGCGCGGGCAGTCAGGGCTTGAAAATTGATCCCGGACCTTAGGCGGTTCGCAAGCAAAAACCAACCGGGCGAAACAAGTTTGCCCGGTTGGTTTTGATCGAGATTCAGGCGTCGCGGATCATCGAAACCGGCTCGACCAGCTTGCGATACAGATGCCAGGTGGCATGACCGAGAATAGGCAGCACCACTGCCAGCCCCACAAAGAGCGGCAGCGAACCCAGGAAAATGGCGGCGCCGACAATGACGCCCCAGGCAAACAGCGGCACGCGATTGTACATGACCGCCCGGAACGAAGTCTCCACAGCCACATAGGCACCCACATCGCGGTCAAGCATCAGGGGAAAGGCGATGACCGTGGTGCAGAGCACGACAAGAGCGAACAGCGCGCCCAGACCCGTGCCGACCGCCAGCAGCGTCATCCCGCCGGGCTGGGTCAGAAGCTGGGCAATCAGTCCATCCAGGGTCCGGGGCGGCGAGGTGCCGAACAGGCTCTCATAAAGCGCCTGTGCGCTGGTGAGCCAGAGGGTGAACAGCACGAATAGCAAGGCGCCTACAGCCAGGATGGAGCCGAGCGCCGGGGATTTCAGCACGCTCATGGCATCGCGCCAACTGGGATCCTCGCCCATTTCAAGCCGTCGCGACACTTCATAGAGCGGCAGGGCGGCTATGGGTCCGACCAGGGCAAAGCCACCCACCAGCGGATAGAGGAGTGTCCAGGCGTGCCAGCCATTCATCCAGACCGTGAGCACGATGCCGATGACCGGATAGATCAGCATTAAAAGCACGTAGTGGCTGGGCTTGGCCCAGAAATCAGCAGCGCCGCGCCGAAGCGCGTCGCCCAGGTCGGGCAGGGTAATCTGGTGGATGACCGGCATGTCGAGCTTGTCGCCGACACCGGAAATGACGTGCATCTTGGCCATGGGCGCCTCTCCCCCTTTTTTGCAAGGAGGCCGCACTATCTGCGAGAAGCGCATGAGGGGCGCGAGACGCGTTTAATGCGACCGCTATGCCATCATACTAAGCCCGGAACCGGGAGCTGTCGCCCCCGGTTCAGGTGAATGTGATCAGGCCTTGGCCAGCGCCTGGTCGATGTCCGCGATGATATCATCGACATGCTCGATGCCCACCGAAATGCGCACCAGGTCCTCCGACACCCCAGCCTTTTTGAGTTCTTCCGGCGAGAGCTGGCGGTGAGTGGTGGTGGCCGGGTGGCAGGCCAGCGACTTGGCGTCGCCGATATTGACCAGGCGCAGGATCATCTGCAGCGCATCGATAAAGCGGCTGCCGGCGTCCTTGCCGCCCTTGATGCCGAAGGAGAGAATGCCCGAGCCCGAGCCCTTGGAGATCTTGCCGGCCACCGCGTGGTAGGGGCTGTCGGCCAGGCCGGCATAGTTGACCCATTCCACCTTGGGATGGTTTTGCAGGTGCTGGGCGACCTTGAGCGCATTTTCGCAGTGACGTTCCATGCGCAGGCCCAGAGTTTCGAGCCCCTGCAGGATCATGAAGGCGTTCATGGGCGAAAGGGCTGCGCCGGTATTGCGCAACGGCACGACGCGCGCCCGGCCGATATAGGCCGCGGGCCCCAGCGCCTCGGTATAGACCACGCCATGATAGGAGGGATCGGGCTCGTTCAGAACCGGGAAGCGCTTGGCGTTCGCCTTCCAGTCGAACTTGCCGCTATCCACGATGACACCGCCGATGGAGGTGCCGTGGCCGCCGATATATTTGGTCAGCGAATGCACCACGATATCGGCACCGAAATCGAAGGGGCGGGTCAGGTAGGGGGTCGCTACCGTGTTGTCGACGATCACCGGCACGCCGTGGCGGTGGGCGATCTCGGCGATCTTTTCGATATCGACGACATTGCCGGCCGGATTGCCGATGGATTCGAGGAAGACCGCCTTGGTGTTCTCGTCGATGGCCTTTTCGAAGCCTTCGTAATCGTCGTGGCTGACCAGTCGGGCTTCGATGCCCTGGCGCGGGAAGCTGTGCACGAACAGATTGTAGGTGCCACCATAGAGCTGGGAGATCGAAACGATGTTGTCGCCAACCCCGGCAATGGTCTGGATGGCATAGGTGATCGCCGCCATGCCCGAGGCCAGACCCAGCGCGGCGATACCGCCCTCCATCTCGGCAATGCGCGCCTCCAGCACCGCCGTCGTGGGGTTCATGATGCGCGTATAGATATTGCCCGCGACCTTGAGGTCGAACAGGTCCGCGCCGTGCTGGGTGTCGTCGAAGGTGTAGGAGGTGGTCTGGTAGATCGGAACGGCGGCCGCCTTGGTGGTGGCTTCCGATTCATATCCATGGTGCAGGGCGATGGATTCGAGTTTCATTATTGGCTCCCTTTGACTCGCGGACGCCAAACTTGCCGGTTCCCCCCAAAATGACAAGGCGCGGGAGAGGCAGTTCGTCCTCTCCCGCGCCAAGATTTTAGAATAGATGCACTTAGCTCAGCGTATCGATCTCGTAGCGGTCGGATGGGTCGCGCACCGGCCGATAGGTGAAGTAATCGAAGTGGGCCGGGCTCGCGGTGCCGTTGAGATCATTCGCCGCCACGCCAACAAAGGCGCCGGTGAAGCTGCCATGCGCCTGATGGCCACCGCATTCGTCCGACAGGATCGAGGCGTCGAGGACCGGCCCGATGGGCTGCAGTTCCTGCCCCTCAAGGGCATAGAAGAATTGCAGCTTCCGGCCCCTGATTGTCAGCGCCAGCTTGACCTTGCCGGTATTGGGAATCTGCACCGGCTCGGCCGGGAAGCTGAGATCGCCATCGGGCCAGGAGATTTCCGAGCTCATCAGCAGCAGTTCACGCTGCCCGTCCGAATGGGCCGTTACCGCCAGATAGAAGAAATTGTAGCGGCTGTAATAGGCGGTCAGCCCGGCCATGGTGCGCTCATCGGTGGCGGAAAAGTCCACCACGGTCTCGGCATCATAGGAGAAATGCTGCTGGCGCCGCGCCACTAGCGCCTGTTCGAACCAGGAGCCGATGGATTCGCGTCCGAACAGGGTCAGCTTGCCGCCTTCCGTGGAGAAGATACGATCAGGCTCGGGGGTGCGCAGCCACTGGAAATCGATGGGCAGGCCGTTCTCGAAGGTAGAGTGCTGCTCGGCCCAGTACTTGTCCTCGTCACGGGTGCCGGGGACCTCGACATGCAGCGATGGCACGGGACCGTCCTTGACATAGAGCCAGTCATCATCGCCCCAATAGGCCCGCTGGATCGCCGTCTCTCGACCCAGCACGCAGCGGCGTTCCTGGGTGGTGGGGCGGCCGGTCAGGTGGACGAGATAAAGCTCGCCTTCCGGGGTTTCCACCAGGTCGCCATGGCCCGAGCGCTGCAGCGCGGCAAGCGGGGCATCCTTGCTGGTCAGGATGTGCTTGTCGGGGTGGGTTTCGTAGGGCCCGTCGATGTTGCGGGAACGAGCGAAGGTGCAGGCATGGTCATAGGCCGTGCCGCCCTCGGCGGTCAGCAGGTAGTACCAGCCATTGCGCTTATAGAGGTGAGGCCCCTCGACCAGCTTGAGATCGGTGCCCTTGTAGATGTTCTTGACCGGGCCAACGAGTTTTCCCGCCTTGGGATCGAATTCCTGCAGGGCAATGCCGGCGAATTTCAGCGGCCGGGTGCGATGATCCCATAGCATGTTGACGAACCATTTGCGCCCGTCGTCATCGTGGAACAGGGACGGATCGAAGCCGGAGGAATTGACATAGATCGGGTCGGACCAGGGTCCCTCGATGGTGTCGGCCCAGACGATGTAGTTATGGGCGTCTTTGAACGAGCCGTCCTTGCGCTTCACATCGGTATAGACCAGCCAGAATTTTTCCCCGTCATGGGTGAGGCACGGTGCCCAAACACCGCAGCTATCGGGATCGCCGCGCATATCGAGCTGGGACTTGCGCGTCAGCGGGCGGGTAAGCAGCTGCCAGTTCGCCAGGTCCTTTGAGTGGTGGATCTGCACGCCGGGGAACCACTCGAAGGTGGAAGTGGCGATGTAATAATCTTCGCCCACCCGAAGAATGGAAGGATCCGGATTGAACCCGGGAAGGATGGGATTTGTCAGTTGGGACATGAATTGTTCCTCCGATGCGACAAAATCGCCGCTTGGTGCGTTATTGGGGGTTGAGAGGTGGACACGTGGGCAAGAAAGGGCGCGAAAGCGCCTCGCGAACTGCCCTGATCGTCCGGAATAGCGTCAGAACCGAAGGCCGGTGGGCCGGTTGGTCCAAGAGGGAATAAGCGCCGTGGATATTCATATTCGCGAGTTGAGCTACTGGAAGAACGTCAAGTCCAAGATGCGACTGCAGCCTTTTGTGCATGCGGTCGAATCGAGCGCCGTCCCCATCGCCATCGCCGATCCCTTCGAGCCCGATTGCCCGCTGGTGTTTGTCAACGATGCCTTTCTTGCCCTGACCGGATATTCCGAGGACGAGGTGCTGGGCCGCAATTGCCGGTTTCTGCAGGGCCCCGACACGCGGGTCGAGGACCGGGCGATCCTGAAAAAGGCGGTGCAAGAACGACAAACGATCAGCCACGAAATCCTCAACTACAGAAAGGATGGCACCGCCTTCTGGAACGAGCTGCACATGGCGCCGATGCTCGATGACGCCGGTGAACTGCTCTATTTCATCGCCACCCAGGTCGACATCACCGAGCGGGTGGAGCGGCAGGCCGGTTTGCAGCAGGCGCTGGACGAGCGCACCGAGGCGCTGCGCGACCAGGCGGCACGCACCCATCACATGGCGCAGGAAATGACCCACCGAGTGCGCAATTCCCTGGCGTTGATACAGGCCATGCTGCGCATGCAACTCTCGAGTCTCTCCGACAGCACAGCGCGCAATGCGCTGGTGGGCGCCCTGAGCCGGATCCAGGCCATTGTCGAAATCCAGCGCATTATCGAGCATGCCGATCTCAACACACGTATCGATATCGGTCAGATCGTCGGGTCGATCTGCGAGAAGCTCGACCACATCAACCGCGCGCATGTCGTGGCGTCGGCCGATAGGATCGAGATCAGCGAAGATCTCGTCACGCCGGTGGCGCTGATAGTCTCTGAACTGGTCACCAATGCGCAAAAGCATGCTTATGGACCCGAGGATGGCGGCGTCATTGTGGTCAGCGCGCGACGGCGGCCGAATGGCATCGAGCTGTGCGTCCGCGACGACGGCATAGGCATTCCAGACGGCTTTGATCTCAAGGCGAGCAAAGGCTTCGGCATGCGCATGCTGATGCAACAGGTCTCGCAATTGAAGGCCACGCTGGAGGTTGAGCGGCTGAGTGAGGGAAGCTGCTTTACGGTGCTCATTCCGCACGACCTGTAAGATCCGCCGGCCCCGGGTCGGGGCCGACGGAAGTTTTGGGTTAGACGAAACGATTGACCAGGTTTTCGAGATATTCCTGGCGGCCCGAGCGCGGCTGGGGATTGATGCCATCGGCATCGACCTTGGCGGCGATATCGGCGAGGCTCAGCTTGCCCGCCAGGATATCCTTGCCCAGACCATTGTCCCAACCGGCGTAGCGGTTATCGAGCAGCTTGTCGAACTCGCCGTCCTCGATCAGAGCGACCGCGCCCTTGAGCCCGCGGGCCAGGGTGTCGAGGCCCAGAATGTGGCCATGCAGCAGGTCGGCGGGATCAAGCGACTGGCGCCGCACCTTGGCGTCGAAGTTGAAGCCGCCCTTGCCCAGACCGCCTTGCTTGAGGATGTAATAGAAGGCCAGGGCCATCTCGCCCGCATTGTTCGGGAAGTGGTCCGTATCCCAGCCGGACTGCAAATCGTTGCGATTGGCGTCGACCGAGCCGAGCATGCCCAGCGAGGAGGCGACGGCCAGTTCGTGCTCGAAGGAGTGGCCGGCGAGGAAGGCGTGGCCGACCTCGATATTGCACTTCACCTTCTTTTCCAGGCCGTATTTCTGCAAGAAGCCATATACCGTGGCGACGTCGTAGTCATACTGGTGCTTGGAAGGCTCCTGCGGCTTGGGTTCGATCAGGATCTGGCCTTTGAAGCCGATCTTTTCGGCATGCTCGATGACCAGGTGCAGGAAACGGGCCATCTGGTCCTGTTCCTGGCCGATCTTGGTGTTGAGCAGGGTTTCGTAGCCCTCACGGCCGCCCCAGAGCACATAGTTTTCGCCGCCCAGCTCATTGGTCAACTCGAGCACGGCCTTCACCTGACCAGCCGCATAGGCGAAGACTTCCGGGTCGGGATTGGTGGCAGCGCCGGCCATATAGCGACGGTTAGAGAACAGGTTTGCGGTGCCCCAGAGCAGCTTCTTGCCGGTTTCCTGCATCTTGGCAGCAAGAATGTCGCCAATCACGCGCAGGTTCTTGTTGCTCTCGGCCAGCGTTGCGCCCTCGGGCGACACGTCCACATCGTGGAAGGCGTAGTAGGGCACGTCGATCAGGTTGAGGAATTCAAAGGCGACTTCAGCCTTGAGCTTGGCGCCCTCCATGCCCTTGTCAAACCAGGGGCGATCGAAGGTCCGGCCGCCAAACGGGTCGCCGCCTTCCTGGGCGAAGGTGTGCCAATAGGCGATGGCCGGGCGGATATGGTCTTCCATCCGCTTGCCGGCAATCACTTCGTCCTTGTTGTAATGACGATAGGCCAGCGGGTTCTTGGAAGTCGGGCCTTCATACTTGACCTGGCTCAGTCCCTTGAAAAAATCGGTCACGAAATTGCCTCCTCGATGGCGGGATAAAGGGCGCGATAGCGCGCATATTGATCGGAATAGGCGGCCGACAGGCTCTGGTCGGGCGCAATGGTGGTCTTGATCGGCGGCATGGACATGACATCCATCGGGTTGGCGCCGGTGGCGGCGCAAAGGCCCAGCCGGGCCGCGCCCAGCGCGCCGCCGAAATCGCCGTCCTCGGGCAATGCGATTTCCATGTCGAGATTGGTGGCCAGCATTTTGAGCCACAGCGCGGACTTGCTGCCCCCGCCCACGGCCAGGAGGCGGTTGATGGAGGTGCCGGCATCGGCCAGTACGCGCTGACAATCGCGCATGGCAAAGCTGACGCCTTCCATCACCGCCTGCGCCATCTGGGCGGGGTCGGTGGACCGGCTGAGACCGACAAAGGACCCACGGGCGCCAGCATTGTTGTGTGGGGTGCGCTCGCCCGAGAGATAGGGCAGGAAGATGGTTTCGCCCGGTCCCTTGAACTGTGCCTCGGCCGCGCCGGACAATTCGGCCTGCTTCTTGCCGGTGATGCGGGACAGCCAGTTGAGGCTGTCGGTCGCTGAAAGGATGACGCCCATCTGGTGCCAGGTGTCTGGAATGGCGTGGCAGAAAGCGTGGACCGCGCCTTCGGTGTTAGGGCTGAACGTTTCATTGGAGACGAACAGCACGCCCGAGGTGCCCAGCGACACGAAGCCCTCGCCGGGCCGGACCGCGCCAATGCCGCAGGCGGCCGCAGCGTTGTCGCCGGCACCACCGGCAATCACAACCGTGCCCGACATGCCCCAGCGCGCCATGAGATCGGGTTTCAACCGGGCCGAGACGGCCGACCCTTCGACCAGACGCGGCATGTGCTCACGGTTAAGACCAGTGACGCCCAACAAGTCGTCAGACCAGTCGCGTTTGGCGACATCGAGCCAGAGCGTGCCCGCGGCGTCGGACATCTCTTCGACATGCTCGCCGGCCAGCAACAGGCGAACATAAGCCTTGGGCAGCAGCACCTTCTTGATGCGGGCGAAGATTTCCGGCTCGTGCTTGCGGACCCAGGCGATTTTCGGAGCGGTGAAACCGGGCATGGCGATATTGCCGGCGAGATCCCGCAGGTTGGGCAGTTCCGCTTCCATCTCGCCGCATTCAGCGGCCGAACGCCCGTCATTCCAGAGAATGCAGGGGCGCAGCACCGCGTCATTCTCGCCCAAAAGCGTCGCGCCATGCATATGGCCTGACAGGCCAATGCCCTTGACCGCTGCCAGCGCCGCGCCATGGCTCTGCTTGAGCGCGTCGATGGCGCCCAGAGTAGCCGTCCACCAATCGGCGGGGTTTTGCTCGGACCAGCCGGTCTGGGGCCGCACCGGCTCGACAGCCGGCGCCGAGGCATCGCCCAGCGCCTTGCCGTCTTCGTCGATCAGCAGCGCCTTGACCCCCGATGTGCCAATATCAATACCGAGGAAAGTCATGAGGCACGTACCTCATGCACAATTATGCAAATCATTCGAACGTCCTCCCGCCCGTTTCGGGCCGCGCCGATTTGGTGATTGGCGCCGTGTTTAGCGCAGATTGTCGCGCAGGAAAATCCCAATTTCAATGGGATCGGTGATTGCCGTCCGCGACGCATCCAGCGCCAAGGCGCGGGCGGCGGCTATGGCCTCGCGAATTTCGCCATCCGGATTCTGGTCGAGCACCACATCAATGGCGCCGCTTTGCAGACCAGCCCGGGTGGGCGCGGTCAGTTCATGGGCGATGACGCGCAAATCGCCGCTTCGTCCCGACGCTTGAAGTGCCGACACCAGCCCGGCATTGCCGGCGCCCAGATTGTAGAGGCCGCCAAGATCGGCATGTTCGGCCAAAAGGGCCGTGATGATTTGCGCGGTCTCGGTGCGTTCGTCATGACCTTCCAGCGGACCGATGATCTCAAGGGCGGGAAACTCTGTTGCGAGCGCCGCCCGAAAGCCATCCAGCCGCTCGGCATGGTCGCGCAAATGCAACGAACCAGCCACAACAGCCACCTTGCCGCCCTGTGGCAGGAAACGCCCCATCAGCGAGGCTGCTGTCCGGCCGGCGGCGATGTTATCAATGCCGATGAAATTGCGGCGCGCCGAGGCGGGCAGGTCCGACACCAGGGTCATCACCGCAATGCCGCGACGCTGCGCGGCGTCGATAGCAGCGAGCACTTCGGGCTCATCGCTGGAAACAATCACCGCACAATCGCATTCACGCGGTGCGAGCTGGTTGAGGCTTTCGGCCAGCGCGGCAGCGTCAAGCGCCCGTACCCGGCGCAGATCGAGGTGGATACGGTCAGCCAGTGCCAGAGGCGAGCGCCGATGCACGGCTTCGGCCAGGCTGTCCATGAACTCATTGGAGCCGTCAGGAATGAAGAAGACGACGCTGAGGTCGCGGGCCCGGGCCATCAGCGAGGCATTGAGATCGCGGGCAAAGCCCAGCTCGGCAATGGCCTGCTCGACCTTTTCAGCAGTCGCGGCCCGCACGCCAGGCCGGCCATTGAGCACGCGGTCGACCGTGGCCAATGAGACCCCTGCGGCCCGTGCCACGTCATGAACGGTTGCCCGCCGCCTAGTCGTTTCTTCGCTCAAATCCGCTCCCCTGCGCACAGCGCGTTGAAGCTATTCCGCCACGCGCCTGAATGTCAGCACACTTCCCCACCCCTTGGCGCAAGGTCAAGTGCAGCGTTGCAGCAGGGGGGCGAATAGCGCTACAGCTCCGCGCCAAACAGATGGGAAGGGGATCAGCGCCATGGCAGTCGCAGTTTCGGGTTTCGGCGAGCACAACGGGCAGCGGGTGGATCAATTCCGCCTGACCAGTGATACCGGGGTCAGTGTGGACATTATCGGCTATGGCGTGGTGGTGCGCGACTGGCGTGTCCCGGTGGCCGGAGGTGAACGCTCTGTCGTGCTGGGCTTTGACCAGTTCGAGGCCTATCCCGCCCATAGTCCGCATTTCGGGTCGCTGGCCGGGCGCGTTGCCAACCGGATCAAGAATGCCAGCTTCGAGCTGGATGGCGTCACCTATAATTTGCCGCCCAATGCCGGTGACTTGCAATTGCATGGCGGCGAGGAGGGATTGGGACGGCAGGTCTGGCTGGGCCAGGTCGACAGCGCCAACAATGCGGTGCGTTTCACCCATTTCTCGCCCGACGGGGCCATGGGCTATCCTGGCAATGTCAACTTTGCCGCCACTTATACGCTCAGCGGCAACCGCCTGCGGCTCGAATTGAGCGCCACCACTGACCGGGCCACACCGATCAGCCTGGTGCAGCACCAGTATTTCAATCTCGGCACCACAAACGACGTGCTCGACCACGCCATCCAGGTCAATTCCTCGGCCTATACCGAGTTGGGCGCGGATCTGGCGCCCACGGGGGCTATCCTGCCCTCAAGCGGCACCATCTATGACCTGCGCCAGCCGCGCACCATGCGCGATGCCGATGGTGCGCCGGTCGACTATGACATCGGCATGGTGCTCGATACTGGCCGCAAACTGTCCGATCCCATCGCCACCGTGGTCTCGCCGGACAAGGATCTGACGCTCAAGCTTTGGAGCGACCGGCCGGGGGTGCAGGTCTATAATGGGGTTTGGACCGACGTTTCGGTTCCGGGTCTGGATGGCAAACGCTATGGCAAGCATTCCGGCTTCTGCCTGGAAGACCAGGCCTTCGCCGATGCTGTGCACAATCCGCACTTCCCCAATATCATCTATTCCCCCGACCGCCCCTATAGCCATTGGTGCGAATTCGAGATCGCCTGACAGGGTCCGGCGGGGACGCGATGGGCCCTGCTGACATGATCCGACCGGCTGTTCGGCGATGCTCACGCTTCTGTGATAGGTGTGTGGCATGGTGGAGGCCCAGCGATGGACAAGACGGAACGCCTGTTTTCGATCATGGATGCCCTCAGGCGGCATCGGCGACCGATTACGGCGGCAGCGCTGGCCGAGGAACAGAATGTGTCGGTGCGCACGCTGTACCGAGATATCCAGACCCTGATTGGGCTAGGGGCGCCAATCGACGGGGAAGCGGGCGTGGGCTATATGCTCAAGCCCGGTTTTTTCCTGCCGCCGCTGATGTTTACGCCCGAAGAGCTGGAAGCGCTGGTGCTGGGCGCGCGCTGGGTCGGCACGCAGCCTGACGACGGATTGAGTGCGGCGGCGCGCAACGCGCTGGCCAAGATTGCCACGGCCTCGCCGGAGGATTTACGGGACCGGATTAGTGATACGGCGCTGTGGCCGGTGGCGCTCTGGGGCCAGCGCAAGCCCATTCCGGTGCTGGGCGATATTCGCCTCGCCATGCGGCAGGAAAAGGCCGTCACCATTGACTACGAGGACGAGCAGGGGCGCGCCACCAGCCGCACCATCTGGCCGGTCGGCCTGGCCTTTTACGAGGGCAAGCAGACCATTGCCGCCTGGTGCCTATTGCGCCAGGATTTCCGCAATTTCCGCACCGACCGGATTGTCCGCCTGACCATTACCGAAGAGCGCTATGGCAAGCGCCGGGCCGTCCTCGAGCGCGAGTGGCGCCAGAGCTGGGAGCGCGACCGGCGTCACCATGAGGCGGAGACGGAGGCGAAGGCGGACGCTTCAGACCCCTAGCTCATCCGCGCATAGAGGCTTTCGGGGCGGATATTCTCGTCCAGCCGGAAGCGGTGGTCGGCCGGGGGATGCGCCCGTTGCCCGCATTCGAGGCGCGGGCAGATGCGGCAACCGACGCCGATCGGCACGGTCTGCAGGTCCGAGGTCAAGTCCATGCCGTCTGAATAGATCATTTCCTTGGCGTGATGGATGGCGCAGCCCAGCCCGATCGAGAGATAGCGACGCGGCGCGTTGTAGCGGTAGTCACCCTTGGTGATAGTGCGGGCAATGCAGAAATAGCGCTGGCCATCCGGCATCTGGCTCAATTGCACATTGATGCGCTCGGGCGCGAGGAACGCCGCATAGACATTCCAGCGCGGGCAGGCGCCGGAGTGGCGCGGGATATGGATACCCGAGAGCGAGAAGCGCTTGGAAATATTGCCGGCAATATCCGTGCGCACCAGGTGCAGAGGGATGCCCGAGGCGCCCTTGCGCTGGAGCGTGGTCATGCGGTGGCAGATCTGTTCGAAGCTGGCACCAAAGCGGCGCCCCAGCCGGTCGATATCGTAGCGATAGTCACGGCAGGCCTTGAGAAAGGGGACATAGGGCATGATCAACGCGGCCGCGAAATAGGCCGAGAGCACATTGCGCGCCAGCAGGGGTGCGTCACCCTCAGGCAGGTCTGACTGGTCGATGATGTCACTGATCTCGGCCTCCGCCGCCACCTGTCCCAGATGTTGGGCGAGCAGGAAATTGGCGGTTTCGGGCGGCAAGAGGTCGGAGACCAGCAAATGACGGCGCGCCTGATCCAGCTGGCGGGCTATGCCGTGGGGCAGCGAGGCCAAGCGCACCTCGAGCCCGAACACGTTGAACAGATAAGTGCGAATGGCGGCGTCAAAACTATCGCCGGCATTGTCGATATCGGCGCGGACGCGTTCGGCGGCATCTTCCAGCCCGGGGAAATGGTTGGAATTCACCTGCAGGAAGTCCGAAATGGCGTCGGTGGCGAGGTGGAAGGGTTCCGCCTCGTTTTGGTTCCGTGAAACCGGCGTCCCGGCCGTTGCCAGCCGGTAGCGGTCATAAAGTTTTAGCACGGCACGGGCCGCTGCCGGATTAGCCTGGGCCAGATCGCGGATTTCGAGATTGGTCACATCGCTATCGGCGAAGATGTCATCACCAAAAGCCTCCATCAGATCGCCGACCAGCCGCCCTTCGTCGCCATCGACCAGTTCCCCCGGCTCCACGCCGAAATAGCCGGCGATGGAGAACAGCAGCGGCACGGTAAGTTTGCGTCGATTGTGCTCGATCAGGTTGAGATAGCTCGAGGAGATGCCCAGGGCCTGGGCCAGATCGGCCTGATTGAGATGGCGCTGGCGCCGCAGCCGCTTGATGCGGCCGCCGACCTGGCTTTCGGCTGTTTCTACCATGTTTTCCTCCGTCCGGACTTTACAGACTTTACAACTCTGTATCCGGAAATTGACCAGCGATTTACAGGTTTACCGGCGCTTCTGCGGTTATTTCTTGCATGTCTGCGCCATTTGTCAAATCTTTACAGACATCGAGCGAGGAGAATTCGAAATGACCCCCACCACCGAGCAACGCGACGAATACATCACCATCATCGCCCCCACCGCCAATGAGGCCATGGCGCAGTTCAAGGCCCGCGGCCTGGCTGCCCAGGGCTATTCCATCGCCGGACGCATCGGCCGGCACCAGTTCACCCTGGTGGGTGGCGAGGATGCCCAGGAGCTGTTTTCCGGCGCCGGCATGATTGCAGCCACTTTCTGCCGGCGCGCCGCGGTTTAGAGATCAGGCTGCAGACCCATCTAGCTATCGCCGCTGGCTCCGTCTCTCGAGGCCTTCTCGACTAAATTCGCTCCACTGGAGCGAATTTGCGGCAAGCCGCCGGCTCGAAGTTTCACGTGAATCCATACTGCCTTCCGCCCATGCGGCGGTGTGGCCCCGTCATGTCAAAATTTGAGGAGAAACGACATGCTCGACAAACCAGCCCATCCTGAAGGCTTCCCGACGCCGGACTATGCGCCGGACCGCTGGGACAATATTGCCCGCAACTATACCCCGGCCGATGTAGCGCGCCTGGCCGGATCGCTGCCGATCCGCCATTCACTGGCCGAAAACGGCGCCAGGAAGCTCTGGGAGTTGCTGCATTCAGAGGACTTCGTGCCGACCCTGGGCACCTTTACCGGCAATCAGGCGGTGCAGCAGGTCAAGGCGGGGCTGAAGGCGATCTATCTTTCCGGTTGGCAGGTGGCCGCCGACGCCAATTCCTCGGGCAATATGTATCCCGACCAGTCGCTCTACCCGGTCGATAGCGTGCCCTCGGTGGTCAAGCGGATCAACAAGGCCTTGCAGCGCGCCGATCAGATCCAGACCATGGAAAAAGCCGACGGTATCGCCACGACCGATCACGATTTCTTCGTGCCGATCATTGCCGATGCCGAGGCCGGTTTTGGCGGCGCGCTCAATGTGTTTGAATTGATGAAGGCCATGATCGAGGCCGGCGCTGCCGCCGTGCATTTTGAGGACCAGCTCGCTTCAGAAAAGAAATGCGGGCATCTGGGTGGCAAGGTGCTGGTGCCGACCAGCCAGTTCGTGCGCACGCTCAATGCGGCGCGGCTGGCGGCCGATGTCATGGGGGTGCCGACGCTGATCATGGCGCGTACCGACGCGGAAGCGGCGCGGCTGATCACCTCGGACATCGACGACTATGACAAGCCCTTCGTCACCGGCGAACGCACGGCCGAAGGCTTTTACCGGCTCAAGGGCGGGCTGGATTGCGCCATCGCCCGGGGCCTGGCCTATGCGCCCTATGCGGACCTCATCTGGTGCGAAACCAGCAAGCCTGACCTTGATGAGGCGCGCAAATTCGCGGAAGGCATCCGCAAGGACTATCCCGACCAGATGCTGGCCTATAATTGCTCGCCCAGTTTCAATTGGGCCAAGCATATGGGCGAGGCGGAAATGGCCGCGTTCCAGCGTGAGATCGCCGCCATGGGCTACAAATATCAGTTCATCACCCTGGCCGGCTTCCACAATCTGAGCCTGACGACGTTCGAACTGGCCCGTAGCTACAAGCAGGACGGCATGGCCGGCTATTCGCGCCTGCAGCAGGCCGAATTTGCCGCCGAAGCTCACGGCTTCTCGGCGGTCCGGCACCAGCGCGAAGTGGGCACCAGCTATTTTGACGCGATTTCCATGACCGTGACCCAGGGCCAGAGCGCCACCACGGCGATGGCCGAATCCACGGAAACGGCGCAGTTCCACTAAAGATAGCGCCGCTTGATCGGCAGAGCGCGATGGGTCTAGGATTTCTTCCCAGCTCATTGCGCCTTGTCGCTCATGTCGTACGCCGCCAAACGTTTCGTTCTGGATCAACTCGACCGCGCCGGGATTGTCACCGGACCTGGCCCGGATGCTGATGTCACAATTCATGACGAGCGGCTATACGCCCGCCTGTTGCGGGACGGCACGCTGGGGCTGGGCGAAAGCTACATGGATGGCTGGTGGGATGCCGAACAGCTCGACGCGCTGTTGTTCAAGCTTGCCGCGGCGCGGGTCCAGGATGCCTTTCCCCGCGACCTGCCGCTGATTGCCAGCACGCTCAAGGCGCGGCTACTCAATTTGCAGCGGCTGCGGGTGCGCGAGGTCGCCGAAAAGCACTACGATCTCGACAACGACCTTTACGCAGCCATGCTGGACAGGCGCATGATTTATTCCTGCGCCTATTGGGCACAAGCCGACACGCTGGAGGCGGCACAGGACGCCAAGCTCGACTTGATCTGCCGCAAGCTGGGGCTGGAGCCGGGCATGGCTGTGCTCGATATCGGCTCGGGCTGGGGTGGGTTCCTGCATTTTGCCGCCGAGCGCTATGGTATTTCCGGGCTCGGCGTCACCGTGAGCCAGGAACAGGCCGACTATGCCAATGCTCGCGGCCAGGGCCTGCCGGTGGAAACCCGGCTGATGGACTATATGGCGCTTGAGGGGCAGTTCGACCGCATCGTCTCGATCGGCATGTTCGAACATGTCGGCTACAAGAATTACCGCGCCTTTTTCGAAAAGGTCCGGTCACTGCTCAAACCCGAAGGCCTGTTCCTGCTGCACACCATCGGTGGCAACGTTTCGACTACCCATGGCGACCCCTGGGCAGAAAAATACATCTTTCCGAATGGCATGCTGCCTTCGATTGCCCAGATCGGGGCAGCCGTGGAAGACCTGTTCGTGATGGAGGACTGGCACAATTTCGGTGCCGACTATGATCGCACGCTGATGGCCTGGCGCGCGCGGTTTGATGCGGCCTGGCCTGAGCTGTCGCAACGCTATGACGAACGCTTCCGCCGTATGTGGCGCTATTATCTCTCGGTGTTTGCCGCCCTGTTCCGCGCCCGGCAGATCAATCTCTGGCAGATCGTGCTTTCGCCGGAAGGGGTGCCGGGGGGCTATCGCCGGGTGAGCTGAGCGTGATTCACGTGGAACATTTGTCCACAGACTTATGCACAGAGCTCAGAAGATTGACTGCCTCAGCGGCAGCTTGATCGAGGCCGGAAAGCCGGTTTCCAGCTCGTCCCAGAAGCGGTCGCGCAGGACTTCGGGGAAGACATGGCCCTGGGGCAGGGTCTCGCGTGCAAACCAACCTGCTTCGCTGATGGACTCGCCCTCGGCAGGATTGGCCGAAACATCGATCTCGCCCGAAATGTAGTCGGCGAGGAACCAGAATTTGACGATGCGGCCCCAATCATCGACCAGTTCGTCGATATAGGCCAAGGCGCGCGTCTTGACGCGGATGCCGGCCTCTTCAAAGGCCTCGCGTTCGGCGGCTTCGTGCAGCTCTTCATTCCCCTCCACGCCGCCACCTGGCCCGGCCCAGAAGTCGTGCACGCCGGCACGATAGTGCCGAACCAGAAGGATCCGGTCGCCTCGCAGCGCCAGGACGCCGGCGGAAATGCGGTGTTTCATGCGCGGTCCGTTCAGGCTGCACCGAAACTGAGCCGGTAGCTCAGGGCCTCGGCAATGTGAGGCCGCGCCACCTTATCGGACCCCGCCAGATCGGCAAGGGTGCGGGCAACCTTGAGCACGCGATGATAGGCGCGCGCAGAGAGGTTGAACCGCTCGGCGGCCTGCAGCAGCAAGGACTGGCTCTCCCGGTCGGGCGCGACCAGTTTCTCGATGAGCGAAGCCGGTGCGGCCGCATTGGTCAGCACATGGCCATGCCCCGCATCGGCATAGCGCTGCCGCTGCTTTTCGCGCGCGGCGGCCACGCGTTTGGCTACATCGGCCGAGCTTTCGGCTGGTCCGGCAGAGGCGATCATGTCGGCCGCACTGACCGCCGGCACATCAATACGGATATCGATGCGGTCAAGAAAGGGGCCGGAAACCCGCGCCTGATAATCGCCCGCGCAGGCAGCGCCACGCTTGCAGCTATGGCCCGGCGTGCCCGCCATGCCGCATTTGCAGGGGTTCATGGCGGCGATGAGCTGGAAGCGCGAGGGATAGGCCACGCGCGCATTGGCCCGGGCGATCACCGTTTCACCGCTTTCGAGCGGCTGGCGCAGGCTGTCGAGCACATTGGGGGCGAATTCGGGCAGTTCATCGAGGAACAGCACACCGTTATGGGCGAGACTGGCCTCGCCGGGGCGGACCTTGAGGCCGCCGCCCACCAGCGCCGCCATGGAGGCCGAGTGATGTGGCGCCCGGAATGGCCGGCGATCGGACAGCGCGCCGCCCGCCAATTCGCCGGCTATGGACTGGATCATGGATATATCGAGCAGTTCGCGGGCCGAGAGCGGCGGCAAAATGGACGGCAGGCGCGCGGCCAGCATGGATTTGCCCGCGCCGGGCGGGCCGACCATGAGCATGTTGTGCCCGCCGGCCGCGGCGACTTCGAGCGCGCGCCGCGCGACTGCCTGGCCGCGCACATCGACAAGATCGGGCAAATCGCCCGGCGCCGCCAATTGCCGGCCAGGCTGCGGCCGGGCCTGCAGCTGATGGCCGGTGAGATGATTGACCAGCGCGATGAGGCTATCGGCGGCGATGATGTCGACTTCATCCCCGGCCCAGGCCGCTTCGGCGCCCGAGCGCTTGGGACAGATGATCCCCATGCCCTTGGCGCTTGCGGCCATGGCGGCGGGCAGAACACCGCCGACATGGGCCAGACGCCCGTCGAGCCCCAGTTCGCCCAGTGCCACAAAATTCTCCAGCGCATCCTGTGGAATGGCGCCCAGCGCGCCCATCAGTGCCAAGGCGATGGGCAGGTCATAATGGCTGCCTTCCTTGGGCAGGTCGGCTGGGGCCAGATTGATGGTGATGCGCTTGGGCGGCAGGCCAAGCCCCGATGCGGTCAAGGCGGCGCGGACCCGCTCGCCGCTTTCGCGCACCGCCTTGTCGGGCAGGCCGACCAGCACGAGGGCGGGAAAACCGGGCGCGATATGGGCCTGAACATCGACCGGAACGGCCTCAATGCCCTGAAACGCCACAGTCGTTACGCGCGTGACCATCGGCTTTTGCCCCCAATTGCCGGAGCTGACGCTAGCAGATCGTTAACCGCCCAGCAAGAACGAAGAGCGAACGAAAGATGGCTCGTTAACCATGCTGGCTGCCACACTGGTTACCCTAAATCTCCATTAACCGGAGCATGTTGAATCAAATGGCAATTGTTGTTGCATTTGAGTGTTCCTTGTCATGGCCTCGTCTGTCCGCCGCTCTGCCTCCGCCTTTCTGCGTGGCGCCGTCATGAGCCTTGCTGTGGTTGCCCTGGCCGCCTGCGGCAGCATGGGCGGGCTTTACAGCGCCATTCCTGGTGATAACCGCCCCCATTCGGGCGTAGACCGGGCGCGCGGCATGCCCATCCAAGGGATCGACGTGGCGCGCTATCAGGAGAATGTCGATTTTGCCCGGGCGCGTGCGGCCGGCACGCATTTCGTGTTCATGAAGGCCACCGAGGGCAAGGACTATATCGACCCCAATTTCCGCCTCAACTGGCAGCGGGCGCGCGATGCGGGCATGCCGCGCGGCGCCTATCACTTCATGACCTGGTGTTCGCTGGCCTCAGAGCAGGCGGCCTGGTTCACCCAGAACGTGCCCTATGATCCAAGCGCCCTGCCACCGGTGCTGGACCTGGAATGGAACAATCACTCAAGCTGCAAGGTCAAACCGAGCAAGGCTGACGCACTGGAGAAGATCCGGCTGATGCTCGACGTCATGGAGCGCCATAGCGGCAAGCTGCCGATCATCTATACCGACATAAATTTCCATCGCGACATTCTGGCCGGCGAATATTTCCCCAATGCCTTCTGGCTGCGTTCGACCGCCGCCGAGCCGCATGAGCGCTATGAGAACCGGCCCTGGACCTTCTGGCAATATACCCAGACCGGCGTGGTGCCGGGCGTACGCGGCGAAGTCGACCGGAACGCGTTCTACGGCAGCACCGAGGACTGGCTGATGTTCCTGCATACCGGCTGCGATCCTCGCGCCATTGCCGCGCTGCGGGCAACAGGGCGCTGTCTGCCCTCAAAATGAGGGCGATTTGGCGCTACCCAATCCGCATATCGCCGCATAAAGTTGCGCGGCGAGTTGGGCATGGAGGGCAGGCCGATGGGCTTTCTCAATGATTTGGGGCTGGACGGTCTCAGCATCACGCTGATCGGGCTGGGCATATTGCTGGTGCTGGTGCTGTTTGCCGGCGCCAAGACCGTGCCGCAGGGCTATAATTTCACCATTGAGCGGTTCGGCAGATATACCCGTACACTCAAGCCCGGCCTCAATCTGATCGTGCCGTTCATCGATGTGATC
>Ga0208794_1000202_pt1 | contig 48780 bp, 77 predicted proteins | sample 32_taG_FD_184106 | JGI IMG/M metagenome (GOLD analysis project Ga0208794, IMG submission 184106) | Marine viral communities from the Gulf of Mexico - 32_GoM_OMZ_CsCl metaG (SPAdes) (version 2) | ecosystem: Environmental > Aquatic > Marine > Oceanic | place: Atlantic Ocean: Gulf of Mexico... | reverse complement strand
TTTCTTTTTTCTTAGTTTACCTAATGTAATTGCAAACCTTGCACGTTGAGCAGTTTTACCTGAACCTTTTGCTTTTTCTCTTAACCAAGATTTTTTAATTCTTTTATTTTTGGTATCATATCCACCCTGTCTCTTTGCTGTTGCTGTAAGAGAACCAGGTTTCTTAATTGCCTTTTTAATATTTAATTTTTTCTTGGTTGCCATTTTTTAATAATCCCAGTAGATAAAAATTTGATCATCTTCCTCTTCTGGTTCTTTATAAAATTTGTTCATACTATAATATACAAAAAATTAACATCTCCACTTTCTAAGGGACTTATTAATTCTTGAATTAGGGTCATTTGCTTTTTTAGATCCTGTCATTTTTTTCTTCATGCCTTTCATTCTGGCACAAAAAGATTTCTTTCTTTTAGCTCTTTTACCTTTAGGATCTTTTTCAGTAACGGGTGCTGCTAATTTACTACCAGGATTTGCTTTTCTGTAAGAAGCTCTTCCTTTAGCATTTAAACCTCCAGATTTACTTTTACCAGCTTTCCTAGTCCAAGCGGGACTTTTTTTCTTAGTAGTAGCCATTACTTTTTCTTTTTAGGTTTAGTGTGAGTATAACCAAGTTTTTTTAAACGCAAATGGTCAGCCATTTTTTTAGCCATAACCATCTTACCAGACTTGCTATACATAGGATGTGCTTTAAATGTTTTTTTAGCACCACCTGCTTTATACTTACCTGCTTTAGTTGCCATTTTTTTTGCGTATGCCATTACTTTTTCTTTTTAGTTTTTCTTTTTTTTAAAGAGCTAGTTCTTTTGCCCATACCTACTCTTTTCTTTTCAGCTACAACTTTAGATTTTTCTGACTTAGATAAAGACCCCCAAGTTCTAGGAGTCTTTTTTGAAACCTTTTTAGTTGGTCTACACTTTTTAGTTTTTTTATTTTTGTCAGAACCACAAGGATTACCTTTCTCGTCCTTCCATTTTTCTTTAAACCACCTTTTAAGTGCAAGACCTTTAGCTGTTTTTCTAACTGCCATTACTTAATTTTTCCTCTACGTTTTCTACATTTTGCAATGTATCCGCTAGCATAAGCTGATGGAAAAACTCTATACTTTGCTTTAGCTTTACGATAACAAGCATCTTTTTTACTTCCCCCTCTTTTCATTCTTTCTAGATTAGCATCTCTAAAGAACTTTAAAACTTTTGTAGGATTTGTAGTATTAGGCATAACTTATTATTTTGTCATTTTAGATGATCTAGTCCAAGAACCACCCATTCCTTTTATACCCAAAGGATTGTTTTCTTGTTTCTTCTTTTTTTCTTTAGCTTGTTTACGAGTCATACCTGGATTAGCTTTTCTAATCTTATTAATTTCTCTAATATTTTGTATAGACTTGTTAAGAGCCGTATTTGCTAAAGCATCTGCACCTGCTGCAAAAATTGCTTTAGTAACAGTAGGAACAGTTGTTTTATATTGTTCTATAAGATCTTTTATAGGACCACCATCTTGTTTTTTATAAGCCATAGCTTCAAAGTTTATTTGCGTTTAAGAGTTTTTCTTCTTGGTAAAGTTCTTTTAGCTGAAGCTGCAGATCCTCCTGCTAAAGACTGAAGTTTTTTAACTTCATCCATAGCAGCTTTTCTTACATCAGCCATTAACTTTGAATCCTTTTTTATTTCTTCAGCTCTTTGTAAAGTGCTCATTGCAGATTGCACTTCAAACTGTCTCATTTCTTTCTTATTCATGTTAGTTATTTTTATCATTTATAAGATCTCTTCTTCATAATTTTTGTAACTCCTCCTCTTCTATATTCTCCACCTTTCATCATTTTATCACCTTTCATAACTCCTCCTGACATGTATGAATTTACCATACCACCATTCATAAGCATTCTTCCTTGAATAGAATTAGGGTTATTACTGTACTTAGGCATTACTTTACCACCCATCATCATTTTAGTTGGGCCGCCTTTGGTATACATCATTTTATTATTTGCCATGATTAAAAAGAATTAGTTATTCTATTATACTTCATTTTTTTACCGCAAGATCCTCCATACTTCATCATACCAGTTTCTAAACTTGCTCCACCATTTCTAAATACACCTCTACCTTTGAGAACATCAGCATAAGTTACTTTACCATCTCCTGTAAGATCAGGAAATGATGATCCTCCTTTTTTATATTTGTGACCTCCGCCACATTTCATACATCTTGCCATAATTTCTATTTTTTAATTTAATTTAACTTCTCCAATATTTTTCGCAGGACTTAGTTAAATCATCTAATATATCTTCATTAAGAGGATTCTTCAAATATTCTACTACATCAGAAACATTTCTTCCAAGTAGAACATTCTTCTTATTATGATAAATATGTCCATCACTTTTAGTAACAATATATTTAAAGAATGCTGAATCTTTTACAATAGCTCTAATTTTCAATGTTTCCATATCAGAATTAACAACTTCTATAAATCCAGTAACAGCTCTTTCCATGTTACTTTCTGCACCATCTCCATGAATATGCATATCCATATTTTCATATAAAATATCTAAAGGAGTGGACTTTTTATATTGCGTACTACTAGCATCTACAACTTTTGCTACATAGAATAGTTTAGTACTATTTTTATCAAACAACTTTTGTAGTTCTGATAGTGCTTTGTTTCTAAGTTTTTTATACTCTGTTCTACTAGATACAGTAACTTCTTCTTTATCTAAATAAAACTTAGGAGCTTTTGGTTTTGCTTTTGCATCATCATAACTTTTAGCAATTAAAGAAAAGCCTCCTGCTTCAATTGCATAAAGTTTAATTCTGTCATAAGGATCATTCATATTTAAGAATATTGGCTCATTTCCTACTTTAATGTCTATCTTATTCCAGAATTCTGAGTTATCAGGTTTTAGCAATTTAACTTTATTCCAAAAATCTTTATCTTCTGGATCTATAATGTTAGATGCTAACTCTGCTTCTAGATCAGCTACTGCTGCTCTAATTTGTTTTACTTTAGCTTCTTTAGCTTCATTTGATAGTTTTTTAACTTCAGGAGCAAATTCATTTAATCCTGTAAGATATCTATTGATTCCATTAATCTCTAGACATGCTAATTGTTCTTGATGTTTTACTCCATCAAATAAACTTAGTCCATAATTTTCTAGACCCATATTCTCTCTTCTTGCATCAAAATAAGGTCTGATACTAATCTTAGACTGTTTGTCTGCTACTGGTGTTTCCACCATTGTAAATGTTTCTTTTGCCATTGGTTTTGGTTTTTATTGTTGGTTATTAAAAAAAAAGGGAGAGGATTTTTCCTCCCCCTTTTATGAGTTTATTGTTTGGATTAGAATGATCCGCCAGTAACTGGGTTTCTCATAACAATCTTCAATACCTTAGTTGGATCTTTAACCCAAATTGCAGGCATTGTTTGAGACATCATTACTCGATATCCATTAAATTGTCCAGAAGACTGGAATCCTTGACTACGGCCCATATAGTCCATAGTACCATTTTGATACCACCACTTCAATTGATTATCCCAAGATAACTTCAATAAGAAGATATTATCATTAGTATTATCAGTGATGTCAAAGATAATGAATGAGTAAGAAGATAATGGGAATCCATCAATGATTGGGTTCTCAATATCATTTGTATTAACGTTATCAAATGCTGGGTTAAGTACAAACTTAACATTAGCAAGGAAAGGAATAACGTAGCTAGTATAAGCAAATCCAAAGTTCAAGTCCATTCCTTGACCAGTGATTGCACCTATATCAGCAGCTTGAATTACAAGACCTGAAGCAACTGCTTCTCTCTTGATAGCTTCATTTACCATTCTCATTCCACCCATACCAGTTTGAACAATTAATTGTCTGTTTGGATCTGGACCTTGGAATTCAACTTTACCATTAAAGAAGTTGTAAATCTCAGAACGGAATAAATCTAAGTTAAAGTTATTTTTGTTATATACTCTTTTGAAAGAGTTGTCAAGCTGTTGCCAAAGACCTACAGAAAGTCTTAAATCATCTGGACCATCTTGTCTAACTCTACCACCTTGTCCCCACATTAGGTAAGACTCAATGTCGTTAGCAACTTTAGTCAAGTGAGCAGCTTCCATTTGAGTTAAGAAAGATCTAGAAAGATCACCATTATCAAAAGCTCTCTTTACTTTATCTTTACCCATGACTTTAACCATATCTTCTAATGAAGCTACAGAAGGATTCATAGCATCCCCAGATGTTCTCCAAATTTCTGTTACAGGTACTGTACCATCTGCATTCATTCCTCCTTTAATCATCAAATCTGCACGAGAAGAGATAGAGTAATGAACATGAGCTTCAGCTCCACCTACATAATTGTAGAATTCACGGAAACCAGTTCCTGTTGAAATATCAGAAAATCTTTCACCGTATTCTCCTCTAGCAGAACCTTTTCTAAAGTACTTAGTTCCATTAGCTAAGAAACGTGAATCAAAAGTTGCAGCGTTATTATTGTTAACCATCTGCACAGTATAGATAAACCCATCACCTACAGGAAGAATATCCTCATCAGTAATGTAAAGTTCAGCTCCATTGTATTTGTCATAAGTAATGATATCACCATGTCCAAATTCTCTGCAGCTCATCTTAATACGGAAAGTATTACCATCAGCACCTCTAGTATCACCTAAAGTTGGATCAATATCCTCAATAATATAAGGAAGATCCCTAGATACAGGAGTTTGCCACTTGTACTCTCCACGAGCATTATCTACTTCAATTACATTTTTACCACCAAAGCTAGACATTTGATAAAGGGGCATTTCCACCTTTTGAGCCATAGCCCAAAGATCTACTGGACCAAGGTCCATTGGTTCTGCATCCTTTAACATGTTAACCAAGTGGTAAGAGTCTACGTGTGAGCTTGCGTTGTACGCTGTATCCCGTAGAAAGATACCATTGTTTAAAACTGGAGTTGCCATTTTTCTATTTTGTTTTTATTGTTTACTAATTTAAAATCTTTTGAACATATTATTTGTTCTTTTTACTGTGGTTTTTTGTGCTTTAGGACTTTTTCCTCTAGAATCACCTTGTGATGTTTCCTGAGAAGAAGAACTAATCTTTTTAGACTGAGCTGTTTTAAGTTTTCTTACTGTATCTTCTACAGCTTCCTGACCTCCAAGACTTTTCACTTTTTGTTTATATCCATCTGGATCAGAAAGCAACCACAAAGCTTCTGCAATAAGATCATGTCTTGGTTCTACAAACTGATACTTTTCAAGTAAGTGACCTAATAAATTAGTAGGCTTACCTGAAATAGAAGGATAATTTGGTTGAACCAAACCAGAGTATAAATGATTTTGAATCTTTCTATCTAATTTAAGTTCTCCTAATGAACCTTCTGAAAGAGTATTGTATACATTATCCATATATTCTTTGGCTGCTCGCTCTTGTTGAGCTTTCTTTTCTTCTTGATCAGCTAATTGTTTTGCAACAATGCTCTCTTGCATTTTGTCAAGCTTTGGTTTAAATTGCTTGGCTTTTTGCCCTAACTTTTCAATATCAGCCCAATCTTCAATTTCTTGTTCTATTTCCTCAGGAGTTCCAAAATTTGTAGCTGTTAAATATTGTCTAGCAATTTGAGCTTGATGATTTTTATTTTCTGGATCTAATTCAAGAACTTCCTCTACATGAGAAAGAGTTCTGAAAAGACCTTTCAAATCTTGACCACCATCAGCTACATATTTAGCTGCTACTTGTAGTTCTTGAGGAAGAGAATTAAAAAATTCTTTAGGTGTATTTTCTCTTATCTGAGCTTCTCTTTCTTGAAAGTTAGCTTCAAATAATTCTCTAAAGTCTTTAGTAGTATACTCATCTAAAGGTTTCTCATCATCAAATCCAAAAAGAGTTCCTTCATCAATCATTTTTTGAGCTAGATCAACTAGACCACTCTTATCCATTTTAGGTCTACCCGTTCTTGTCTCTCCTTCTTCCTCTGCAGTTATTGCATCATCTAGTTCAGATAAAGCTTCTTCTACTACAGAATCAGGAGTTGAAGCAATTTTCTCTTCATCTGTTAATGGTTTTCCCTCTTCAGTTTCAGTTTTAGTTTCAGTTTCAGTCTTGTCAATGAACGTTGGGTCAAATTCTTCCTTTTTAGAAAAAATTGTTTTTTGTTTTTCTTCTTCTTCTGTAGGAAGCATCACATTTTCTGCTCCTACATTTCCAAAGATTTCATCAATATTTACATCTACTTCTTCTACCGTTGTAGAATCTTGTACTTGAGTTTCCTCTTTTAGTTCTTCACTCATGTTTTATTTTTTGTTGGTTATTACTTTAATATACTAAATAAATATTATAAATTTAAAATATCGTAAAAAAAAATATTTAATTTTTTGCATTATATAGCTAAATTATTTTTTCTTATCTTTTTGTGATGGTTTAACATCATATTTGTTTTTATTTTCTCTAGCTATTTGAAGTTGCTTATCTGCTATTTCCTTTTGAGCTTCTATTTTTTGTTCTTCTATGGTCATCTTTTGAGAATGTTTTACCATATCATCACTCATCTTCTGTCTCTGCATACTAGTCTGTTGTGCATATTGATCAGTTTTTCTGATCTCTTGCATAGCATCTCTATAGTCAGACATTTGATTTTGGTTAAGATCCACCATAGAACCATATCCAGCAGCTCTAATTTCTGCAACAAGAATATCTTTTTGTCTTTCTTTTTCTGCTTCTTGAGCTTCTGCACTAAGCTTATCTTGCTGCATTTGTTGTTGCTGCTGTAATTGCTGTTGTTGCATTTGCTGCTGTTGTTGCATTTCTTGTTGTTTTTGCTGCTCTTGTTTCTGTTGACTATCTTTTAATACATGAGAAAGCTCTGCAACAGAGTCAGATTGAATTATTTTACCAAGATCATATATACTAGCACCACTAGTATTATTACTCATGGCTAATTGTTTTAACTGCTCAAGTACAGCTCTAGCATTAGCTGTAGTAGTACAGAATATATTAAGTTCTCTCATTAACATATCAGTACCATTTATTTCAAAGTTTACTTTTTCTTCTTTAGCTGTTAAATAAGTTAATCTTTTAGAGGGATTAGTACTATGATAGAACTGTGCTAAATCTGTTCTCATTTGGTGTACCCTAGGCATTAAATAATCAGAGTGCTGTATAAAGTACATTTCCGTTTGTGCATATGATGCACTAGAAGCTTGTTCTACACCTGTAGCTGTCATTTGAGATAATTGCTGACCCATTCTTTGTGGATTAACACCAATTACTTCATATGCTTGTTGTTTGAAATAATTAGATAACTGTATTCTAGACATAAGTCTATTAGTCTGTTCTAGATCAAGTTTCTGAAAATGTTGAAAGTTTAATGCATTCTCTGTATTTGTAATAGATGTGTCAAGTGGCAACATCTGGAAATCTTTCATAGCTACGTAAGCTTTAGCCAAGTTTCCTTTGCCCCAATCTTCTCCTAAAGAGTGTTTAGGTAATGTATTTTGATCTAACATAATTACAGTACCTAATTCATCTACTAAGATATCAGCTATTTGATTATTTACTAAATTATATCCAATTTGATAAGGCTTCATTAAATCTATTAATGCAGTTGATTTAGTATTTCTATCAGAGAATACAGCACCTTCTACAGGAAGCTTACAACCATACAAATTATCATCTCCTTTAAATTGGAATTTAAGAGGTCCTACAGTTTTTCTATCAATACCTATGTACATTGGAGAAAATCCATTTGATATATCCATACCATAATAGCTAGGAAGATTTGGTCCAATCTTAACTCCACCCCATACTTGATTTATCCATATCCAGTCAATGTGTTCTCCGAATAATAGATTGTCTTTGTTTTTATTTTTAAATAGCCTATTATCATAAATAGGTTTATCCATTACTTTATAGTCTTCTGTGACTATTTCAGTAGTAACATTACCAGTTTCATCAATCTTTGTAAGATGACCAAGTTTTCTTTGAGACTTCCAATAAGCTGTTGTAACTCTTATTAAAAAGTTAGAATCATAAAGATTTGCAGTATATCCTTCACTTTGTGCTAATATTTGATTTACTACATCACCATCATATCCTTGCATAGCAGATAGTTCCGTAGTATATTGTCTCATTGCTAATGAAGGCATTTCTGTATTCCAAGCATGTGATTTAGTTGCATCATAGAATGTACCATCATTCTGATATCCTCCAATAGAATATCCCGCAGCTTGAATAGGATATGTAGCTTCTAATGTTTCTAGTTGTTCTTCAGTCATTAAGTAACCATACTGATCAATTACATCAGAAGGTGTTAGCATATCTGTTTTACCTACCCAGTTTGATTGTGATATATATCTTGCTTGTGGTGACTTATGATAAAAGGTAAGAATAGGATTCCAAAGTTCTACTTCATAATCATTTTCCATCATTTTCATATGCCAAAACTCTCTATCAGCAACAAGCATATCCCTAAATCCTCTTTCTTCTAATTCATCTAAATTAAATCTTTCTGTATCTACAGCATGTTGATGAGTTGCCCATTGCTCTATCATAGATCTATAGTCCTTTTTAAAGAAAGATTCTATTTCTGGTAATGATTTTATATTATCAGGACTTAATTGTTTTTGAGCTTCTTCAGAATTTGGGTCTAGACCTTGTTCAATAAATGCTGCAATAAGTTTTTCTTCAGCATCTGCCATAAGAGTTTCTTCAACCATGACTCTTTTTTCTTCTAAGAGTTCATTATAAGAAACATTATCTACAGCTCTATAAGTTAATTTAGTTGATCTTTTAGCAAATTCAGCAGTAAGTACATTTACTACATTGGGAATAATAGGATAAAATTTAAGTTCTAATGCAGTATCTTCATTTCTGTTTGCTAACATATCTACTATATCAGCATATTCATTATCTTCTTCTACAATATAATCTGATCTGTCAATTATACCTTTTGCAAGTTTATAGTTCTTAGTTAACTTTCTAGCATTTCTTCTTAGTTGTTTTAAACCTTCCCATTCTAACCAGTCTAAATTCCAAGCTGCCCATTCTTCATCTTTTTTCTTTTCTGACAAAAACTGAAGAGGTTGAGTAATTGAACCCATTCTATTCCTTTCAACTTTTGCTCCTTTTTTTAACTGAAGTGCATTATATACCTGCATAGTTTTTATTTAATATTTTTAAAGGCAGATCTTTTAACTGATTTGCCATTTATAGTCTTTCTTTTTCTACCCATATGTCTAAACGGACTACTATTTAATTTAAACAAATTTTCTGACTTTTGCAAGTTTTTAGCTGCATCATCACGTATAGTTTGTTTAGTATATCCTCTATTAGATTCTTGTATTCTCATAAAAGAAACTAAAGCTACAAATGATACCAGTCTATCCACGTTGACTCCATCTGCATATTCTTGCATTTCTTTAATTAACATAGGATCAGGAATTCTTTCTACTCCATAAGTTGTCTTAACTACGGTTCCATCCTCTTTTGTTTCTTGATCTAGTTCTTCTCTTACATATTCTATACCATAGCTAAGAAGATGAGCCTTAAATAATGTTCCTGTATTTTTCCAACCATATTCTTGAAATACATTAGCATTTGCTCCTAAATCTTTTAGAAACATAATTTGACTTTTAGGCACAAGGTATTTTTGTTTCTTTCTATGTATCATGTAATTGATAAATAAAGATATGTTGTTCTCAATTACTGTCCAGGCGTTATACCATTCTATAATAAGTTCTAATCTTTGATGAGTTTGTTTAATGTCATCAAATCTTCCACACCAAGCTGCTACTATTTTACTTTGTTCTATATAAGTTTCTGTTTCAGTTCCACTAATCTTAGTCACCTCTACTGAGTTTTTCATTACATATATAGAACATAAAGATTCTGATGTTGTAGTCTTACCTTCTGATACGGGGTCAATAGATGCATAGTATGTTCCAAAATCTGGCTTTTCTTTGTTGGGTCTTTCCCAAACAACAAGACAGCCTGTTTTATCTTCGGTTCTTTTATTTACAGGAAAGTCTTTTATAGGTTGTTTATTACTTTTCTTTACTTGGACTTTACCTTCAGCATCAGCAAATATATCTAAAAACTCATAAGCATATTCTTTTTCTTCTATTCTTCTGGCTTGAGCTGATAGTAAGTGTGTTGGAAATACTGATACAGATCTATTATCAAATGCTTCTTTGATATTTCTAGGATGCTGAGATATTCTTAACTGATAATCTTCTGGAGCTAGTTCTTTTTTCCAATCATCAAACTGATTCTGTAAAGCTTCTAGAGCTTCTTTTACATTTGAGTTACCATACTTATCTATATGTGGGGGCATAGACCATTGTTCAGGAATAAATAATCCTGATAAACCTTCTGTACCTTTATTATCTATTAAATTAGTTTCTACAGCATATACATCTTTAGATGTAGGATTCATGATCATATCCTTAAGAGGATTACACTGTGACAAGTCACCCACAGATCCTGCTGCTATAAACATTCCTGTAGTAGTAAGCCCTGATCTCATTGCTGGTCTCATGTATTCATATGTTTTATCCATCTTAGGTGCAATTCCTGCTTCCTCATGAAAGAAGTACTTTACTGGTCCACCAACACCATTTGTTGGATCTTTCTCAAATGACATACCTTGTATAGTACCTTTAAGACCTACTTCAGTTTTTCTATCTCCTTTTCTTACTTCTATCTTCTGCTGCCACATCATTACTTTACTTGGATTCATTGGTCTATACCAAGCAGTGTGTTCATTTAAGAATGCTGCATATTCATCTAAAAACTTCCAAGATCCTTTCTCATTAATATAATCTTTAAGGCTAGCTCCTATCTTTAATGTAACACCTGCTTCAAACCATTGCTGATTTATTAGTTTGGCCATATGATAATAGGAAGATGCTATCTGACGTTTTTTAAGTATAGCAACGTGTTTATAATTTAACTCTGCAAGAAACTCATATAATGCCATATGATATTGTGCATCACGTATATCTGCAAAACCAAATTGTTGTATTTCTTTGTTAAAGATTGGTAAGAAATTTAACCACATATAGTAGTCTCTAGCAATAAACCAAACTTTATCTTTTGATTTAAAAATTACTCCTTTTCTACATTTTAGTTTTTCATGATCCCAATATGCAATAAAGTCTCTTGATTTAAAAGGAGCATCGCAATAAAAACCTTGTTCATTAAATTTGAGAGCTTGATGATTAAACTGTTTACTTGTTTCATCAAAATCATACTGACCAGGTTCTTTGAATATATTTCTTATGTATGTAGCAAATTCTTCTCTAGATTCAAAATCTGTAGTAGTCCAGGTTCCATTATCCCAGGTAGGTATATTCTCATATATTGCACTATCCTTGATCATAACCTAATCCAATACCGCCTCTTACATTACTTTGTTGTTCTTCTTGAAGATCTTTATAAGCACCTTTAAATGATTCTCTAATCTGTTGATATTTAGCTGCAGCATTTACTAAAGAATTTATGTTACCATCTCTTCCGTGTTCTATAGGTGTAGTCTGCATGTATCTACCTAATCTATCTAACATAGCTGCAATACCTTTGTATGCTCTTGAAGTTGGTGTTTCATACATTCTTTCACAAAACTTTAATGCTGCATATACATCATCATCTTCAGTACTAAATTCTGCATCAAGTTCTTTTAATATTACATCTTCTTTTTCATGTTCTGGTGTATGAAAAAAAGGATTCATATCTGGATTAGGACAAGTCATATAAAATAAATACTGGTAAATCTTAAGATAATCATCAGGGTGATTGTCCATTATCTCCTTTAAAGACTTTAACGTATAACAATGCTCTGTTGGTATTACTTTCCCGTTTTGTATGTCAAATAGTTTTGCGATCATTTACTTTTCATTTTATCTTTATTATCCTTTAAATAATGTATTATTGAGATTACTTCATCCTTTAAATAAGGTACAGGTATCTGCACTACATCTTGCACAATAGGATCTCCTTTATCTGTGTATTTTGTTATAGGATAGTCATACTCATCCTTACCTTCTACTTCAAATTGAACATGGTATATAAACATGTTTCCTGGACGCAGTTTAGGATTGTGCTTTAATATAATATACATATAAATACTGAGCTGTAGGGCATAATGATTAAAATTGCAATCATCTAAATGAGATAAAGGAAACTTCATTTTCTGAGAAATACCTTCCCAGTCTTTATAAGACTGCATCTTTATTTCTTTATTAGTTTTATAGTCAATAATAGATACTTTACCGTTAACCACTTCTACTAAATCTGATTGTCCGCATATTCCTGCAGATTTAAGATACACCATATGTTCTGGGTAAACTCCTGGTTCTAGTTTTTGTCCTGGAGCTATTTTAACACCTTGATCTTTAAATATAGGACTAAACACAGGAACTGTTACACCATCTCTTTCTATTGATGCAAATGAACATAAATCTGCTTCTCTTTGGTTATGATAAAATGTACCTAAAGTCATAGCTCTTTCAGATTCTTTTTTCCAAATCTCTTGTATTTGTTTTGGTTTCATTCCAAACCATTTTGAATTCTTTCTTTTAGATACTTTTTGAGCTACCTTTTTTGCATCAAAAGGTTCTTTAAAATAAGAAGTTAAAGATGTAACACTAATCCATTTTATATCATCTCCATTTGAGCTTGTGTAGCTGTGATCGTTTTCTTTAAATATAATACTCATAGTTCTCCTAATTTGTCTTCATCATTTTCACTCATCAAGGCTTGCCATTCTCCCAATGGACAATCTGTAGATAAAGCTCTTATTTTAAAAGCTAAAGAGCATCCGCATTCATTACAGCATGGTCCTGTTCCTGGCACTTCACATTTATTACCTTTACTAGGGCACTCATTACAAATAGCCATTCTTTTTGCTGCGACATCTTCTACAAATTCATCCCTAATTGTAGCATTCTTTATACCCTCATAAATTTGTTTTCTATTTTTCCAAATCTTTTTTAGATTCATTTTTTTGTTTTAAAAATTTTTCCTTTCTAAGTTTTTCACTTTCTATTTGTTCTTTAATTGAATATAAAAACTCTATTTTTTCTTCTAACATTTTTTTATTATAATATGCAGAGTAAGTAGAGGTATCATGATTTAATAGATATTTTTCAAATCTTGGAATTGCCTTTTTAATTGTTGATTCTCTAGCTACAAATACACCTAGACCTGTTATGTTAATTCTTGGATGATATAACTCTGTTAATAAAGTTCTTACATTTTTATAATAAAAATCAACTAAACTTTCTACTAATTCTTTAGGTTGGTCATTTCTTCCAGATATTTCTTCATATAATAATCTAGCTTTCTTTGGTTTCATTTACCAAGAAATTTATAATCTAATAAAATAGTACCGTTTGTTTCTATTTTAATATTATTATTTATAGAAACTATTTTTTTATTTTTTACATCTTTTATAATAAGATTATTTTTAATGCATTTATTAATACAGTTTCTTACTGTTTGCTGCGATTTAAAAATCTTATGCTCCTCAGATGCATCATAACAAAAATGTGTAAGTTCAATTGGACCTACTGTACTTAATAAAGTTAAACATTCAAGATCAGAGTTACTCACCGTTATTTTGTTTATATAACAGTGAGTAAGTAACTGATATTTAATAATGTCTTTTTTAGACATTATCACTTTCTTTTGAACCTGTTTAACAACAGCCATTATGCTTCCTCTTTTTTCAAGACTCTCTTTTTAGGAGCTTTTGGAGTTTCTTGTTTGGGTTCTTCCTCAGGTTCACTCATCATCATACCAAATTGCATTTGAATTTGAGCTCTTTTAAATCTTACTTCATCTATCTCTGAAAGAGCTTTTTCATACTCATATTGAGCTTTTAAGTAAGGCATAGATTCTTTGTAGAAATTTAACATTTCTTCTTTTTTTTCTACTAACTCTTCAGGTGATAATTCTTGTTGATTTTCCATTATTATAAATTTTAATTTAAACAAATATACCAAAAAAGTTTAAACCAGAAATATTTAAACAAAAAATCCAGATATACTACATACCTGGATTTCTATATATTAGATAAGAGTAATTATCCTCCTTCTTTTTCTTTCATATACTTATAGCCTTTCCATGCACCTAATCCAGCTAATCCACCTAAAACAGTACCTAAAATACCACCTTGTGTTTCTTTAGATTTAGATCTACTCCTAGATTTTCTGCGACATCTTGGTTTTTTTGGTTTACCTGCACATTCACTTGATACACCACCTGGTTCAAATTTAGAAAGGGGCTCAGGCATATTATATCTATTTTCTCTAAAGTGTTTTAATACTTTTGCTGAGTTTGTTGTATTTTTCATAATTATAAACTTAATAACATATCTATTAACTCTTGTTGAGGAAACATGTCTACTTTCGTAGATCTACAGTTTGTATGTGACCATAATCCTTTAGTATCTCGGCACATTGAAACACTGCATACATCAAATGCTTTTGCACCTTTTTCTTTTATTAATTCAGGAAGTCCTTTTCTAACATCTATATTATCTCTATTTGCAATAAATAAAAGTAATTTTTTAAGTTCTGTTATCTGTTTATCTGAATAACGATGCCAGTGTTTAAAACCTCTAAATTTTTCAGCTAATGTTACTACTTGATCTCCTGCAGCTTCAGTACCAACATATGTGTAAAACTTACCTGGAGTTTTTTTAATCCAAGTTTTTACACCATTGATTCTTTTGTAATATCCTCCTTCAGTTAAGAATCCAAAGTTGTTTACTTCTATACCAACTGAAGCACGGTGCATAATATTATTTCCAATACCTAAATGCCAACCATATCCTCCTTCAGGAAATGCTTGTGCAATTACACCATCAAATTCAGGATCTCCATTAGTAATTTTTTGACCACCTAGTACAAATTCTGTAGCTACCTGACCTCTGCTATCTCTAGACCAGTTTCTAATTGTTTTAAAAGGATTATTCCATCCAGCTGTATGATGTATAAATACCCATTCTTTTGGTTCATCAGATGTTCTATATTCTGATCTAGGCATATAAGCACTCTCTATAACAATATCAAAATCTTCTGGAGTTACTGGCTCTTCCATTTCGTCAGTAGTTATAATACCTAACTCATAAGATTTACCCCATGTCTTAGGACCTACTATACCATCTGCAACTAAACCATTTAGTTGTTGAAATTTTAAAGTTCCATTATGAGTAAGATTGCCAAAATCATAATCTATTTTATATGTATATAAATCAAGATTTTTTAAGAACTCTTGCCAAGTTCCAACTACCACTCCCTTACTTCCTTTTTTGATAGTTTCCATATGTTAAAACTATTTTTTTCTAGCTCTTGTAAGCTTATCAATAGATGTAAGACCTAATGCTCCAAATGCAAATAATGCTACAGCATCTACAAGATATTCTGCAGGTCTGATTTCATTATGAGTAAATGTATTTGCAACTAATGAGGTTACTAATGCTAATACACAAAGTAATCCTCCTAATCTTTTAGATGAATAGTTACCTGATTCATCGCTTAATAGTTGTTTAAAAAATTCTTTCATAGCTTTTTTTTTATTCTTTCTGATATTATAAATTTAAATAATTTATATACTCCATATATTAATGCGATAAGAACTAACCAATTTACAGTCTTTTTCCAGAATGGAGTTTTTTCATAATACTTTACAGGTATTGTTCTTTCTATAACCTTCTCTAAAGTTATTGTATCACACTCACCTTGTATAAATACATCCTTTTTTATAGTGTCATGAAATATCTTTACAGTTAATCTTTCTTTTTGTAATACTAAAGTATCTCTAGTTATTTCATGAAAAAAGTGTTCTTTGATTATTGTATCATGAATTACTTTTGGAACTTCTACTTTAACTGTATCTATAAAAGATATTGAATCAGTCTCTAATAGATAAGGATGTTTTTTTATTAATCTATTAAATCTTGTTTGAGGACTACACGAATAAAATAGTCCTATTAGTATTATAATAATCCAAGGTTTTATCATTTATCTTCTTTACCATTAATGGCATTGATAATTCTAAGTTCCATAGCTGCCATTTCTTTGACTATATCTGCAAGTGCCTGATCATTTTTTTCTCTGTTAGTATCTACTTTAGAAGAAAGCTCATCAATTCTTTTATGCAATAACATATTGTTATCTTTTTTATCAGATTTTACATCATTTATTTCTTTTTGTAAACTTTCCAAAACTATTTGTTGAATTGCTACTTTATTTTTTAAAGTAAACCATACCGTTAAAGCACCTATTAAAGCCGATAGAATTGACACTAATGCATCAAAACCTATTTGCATACTTGTAACTTCCATTGCTCATTTAAATAAATATATAATATATAATATACAAAAAATATTTAAATATACATAGAAATACGTAGTATTTATATTGGAAATTTGTAACTATCTACTTGTTTGATATAAATATCTTTTTTATTTTCTTGATTTCTTTTATAACTGATCTCTAAAATACGCCCACCTGTAGGTTTTATAGGTGCTCCTCTTTCTACATGCCACCCCTTGCTCCCTGATCCATATTCCTCTTTATAGCAACCTGTCAGCATCATATGAAGTTGTTTTTGAACATGTCTATAAGAAGTGCTGCCTAAAACTACTACGTCTCTAACATCATTTCTTGCTGCATTCTCATGTATATGACCCATAGTAAATACATCAAAGTCTTCGTACATTTCTAATGCTCTTGTTAAATTTAATGCACCTTTAGTAACTACACCACCTCCACCTGAGCCGTGAAAATACTTTATTTTGCAGTTTCTAGTTTCTTTTTTGCCACATGGCTTAGTACGCAGTACACTATTAACTATAACCCAACCACCATAACCTCCAGCACAAACTTTTGTATGGTTTTTTATATTAAGAAGTTTTACAAATCTTTTTAATATATCTGTTTCTTGGTACTTAATTATAGCCGTCTCATGGTTTCCATAGCCTATTACAGTAAGTAAATGTGAATATGGCGACCACCAATCAACAGCTGTATCTACAATTGAATCTAAATATCTTGAGTTATTATGTTCTGGACGTATTGCTGATTTACTTCTTCTATTATCACCTCTACCTTGCATTAAGCAAAACATATCCCCATTAATCATGATTGGTATAGATTCTTGTACGCAGTAGTCTAAATCTTTTTTTAGTAGTTCCCAATCACATCTAGGATTGTCCCAATGAATGTCTGATAGCATTGCTACCTTAGTTTTACTTCCTGTTAATTTTATTTCATGAATATTTTCAGCGTGTTCAATTATTTTCATTGTCTTTTTCTTCATAAGATTGTGTAAACACATGATAGATCAGATAAATACCCATACACAATCCTAAAAGTTTTATATAAATGCTTTCATGAGTCATTGATAATATGGCACTAACACCTACTAAATAATAAATTATAATTATTAGATACTCTTTTAAATCTCTCATTTTTTTTATAAATAATGATGCAATATACAAAACTACAGTAAAACTTAATAAGTAAACTGTAATAAATGTTATCATATACTCTTACCGTCTTGGTGAGCAACACCTAATAACTCTAATGACCAAAGTTGTATGTCTTGAGTTGTAGTTCCGTCATCTTGAGTATACTCTAATTCAATTAATATTATATCTTCTTCATAAGCATCAGATATATCTATATTGTCAATTAATGTTTCTTTATGTATTTTATTAACTAAATCATTATATGCTGTCAAACCTGTTGCTCCTTCAGGAATTAAATCTACAGGAGAAGTTGTAATTGGTACTACAGTAGCTAAATCTGTAGCATCGGCTTGTTGTCTTAAAACAGGTATAATTACACCAGCTGTAGAAGCTACTAAAGTTCCAGAAGCTTTAACTATGGTAATTCTAGTAGTTATTTGAGGTGGTGTACCTACATCTATAGCAGTAGCAGATGCATTTGTAAATCCATAATTTAATCTTAATTCTAATGGAAATGCTGTACATGTACCTACGGGTATTGGTAGCTGAATTGTTGCTCTAACCCCTAAAGCATCAAATAAAGATGTTCTAATAGCGTGAGTATACACAGGACCTACACCTATATCTTGTTCAAAATCTACTAATGTATTTGGTCCAGTTATATTTCCTGTCCAAATAGGTCCATTAAGAGATATATTTTTTCTAAACATAGAAAGACCTAAGCTAGAAAGAACTCCATCTCTAGATATATTAGTTGAGCTTTCAATAAGTCTAAATCTTTGTATAGTTGGATTAGATGCTCCTGGAGTTACTATTCTAAACCTCATCCATCTAGCTGCAATACCGTTAATAGTTTTTGTTGCCCAGCTAGTATTTTCATCAACATTAAATCTAACTAATTCAAGAATATCTGCTCTCCAAAATACAGTATTACCATATGAATATCCTCTATCTTCTGCTACACTGTGGAAATTAACATTTACCCAAGCTGCACCATCCCATATTTCTGCAACTATGTCAGATAATGGAGAACTGGTAGCATCCATAAAAGTTTCTATACCATAGAAAAATAAAGGTGTTCCAACTATATCAGCTCTTTGAGTACCTACTAAAATAGTTTCATTAGCAACATTTGTTTGAAAACTAAATGTACTTCCTACTCTACTTTCAGCAGCAGTTGTAACATCTATAAAATTACCTCCATCAGATGCTGGACCTGCTGTATTATCCGTAGTAAGAACTTTCATACCTGTAGTGTAAGGAGCTCCTCTACCTATAGCTACATCAGAACCTCTTTCTGCAAAACCAATTGCTACTTGGTCTGCTCCAAATATATTGTAAGAACTAGTTAAAGAATTTGTTTGTTCTTGTGTAAAGTTTAATGAAAATTCTGATAAAGCTGCTGCTAAAGGACTATATAAATATATAGGTTGATGATTAGCAGATATTCTATATACTGTTTCTTGAGCATTACCTCCTAAATCTAATATAACTGAATACCCAGTAATATTTTCAAATCTACCTCCAAGTATTTCTATTCTTTCATATTGACCTGTTCCAGCTACAGCATTGGTAGAGTTAAAAAAGTTTGCTGTAAATATTAATGCATTTGGTATAACTCCTGTAGCACCTCCTTCTGTTCTAACTATATTTAAAACACCATTACCCACTCCAAAAGGACCATTATCACCTTTACCACAGTTAAATCCTAAAAACTGAGCTCTACCAGCAACAGTAGGAGCTGCTCCTGTAGGATCATCTGTTGTTACAAGTAATACATCTTGTATATCTCCTTGAGATTGTGGTACATGTATTCCTTCTAATGCAAGAACACCTGCTATATTTTTAAATACTTCTTTAATACCGCCTTTTTCAACTCTAATATTAGCTCCAATAGTTTTACCTCCACCTTGTCTAATAATACCAGTACCTAATGAAGTACCTGTTCCACCATCTCCATAAAAAGATATATCATATATTGAGTTTGTTCCACCAGCTTGTGTACAGTTTATACCTGCAAAAGCTGTTTGAGGAACATTTATTCCAAATCCTTGTATGTAAGCATCTGAATCTAAAGTAACAATGTGAGTTGTTGCAGATGCTGGTGCAACACCTAATACAGTATGTTCCCAACCTCCTGTACCTATCAAAGTTCTTCCTTGCAGTGTTAAACCTTCTTCATCATATGTACCTGGAGAAACTAAAATTGCATCACCTGCTAATGATGCCGTTATTGCTGCTCCAATTGTTAAAAATGGAAAAGATGCATTATTCCTTGCACCTGTAGCATCATCACCATTTTTAGCAACATATACAGTATTTTCAAAACCTTGTATACTGTTTCCATTATCATATGCTCCAATTATTCTACCTCCAGAGTCTTTGTAAAATACTTGATTTTCTGTTAAATCAAAAAAGTAACTATCATTTGGTACTAATCCCCAATCTGCAGAACTATCTGTAGTTCCTGAATATTCAAAACCTGCTTGCGGCTCATATCCTAAACTTAATGCTGTATATGCCATGACTTATTAATTATTCATATAAACTTCACACATCTGTATAAATGTGTCATAAATTGCTTTTGACTCTACGGTCATATCCTCATAGTTAACAATCTTTTGATCTTCTTCTCCTGTATCAGAGTCTCTGAATTGTACAATAATTCTTTTAGGTACAATTTCATCTATGTTATCTTGAGCTACTGTTTGTTTTAATTCTTTTGCCATTTTATTTTATTTTATCCTATTAGTATATTTCCAAAGTTATCTTCTGTATTTACTTGGGTGTTTTGAGCTGGTGCGCTAAGTAAGGCACTCATTCCTTGTCCAGAAACACCTGTAACAAAACCTGTAAATCCTGCAAAGTTTACTGCAAATGCACCAGTATTACGTACTCTTGCAGTACAATTAATTATTTTAGCTCCGTTAGCAGCTATTCCAAAAGCATGTCCACCAGCACTATTCCACTGACAATTAGAAGATATATTAGATACTGGACCTGCTGTGTATACACCTATAGATGCACTAGTCCATGCTGTACTCCCCTCTATAAAAGATGCTGCAGTACTTTGTATGCCATAACCAGCTGTAGAATATGCAGAAGAATTTATACATAATCCTGTATTATATATAGCAGCTCCTGCACTTGATCTTCCTACACAATTGTGAATTTGACTATTAGCTGTTTGTGATCGGATACCATTATCTGCTTCAGAATAACCTGTACAGTTTAATGCTTGACCTGCATTTCCAATATATATACCATAACTAGCAGTAGAATAACCAGTGCAATTAATTGCTTGTCCAGTAAGTACATATAATGCATAAAGACCATCACTTCTAAAAGTAGAATTTATAGCTATAGTACCTCCTTCAATACGAGCTTCTCTTTCTTCTCCATAAAAACTAATGTTGTTTAATTCTCCACCATTTGTACTTAATCCATACGTACTACTTGCTCCAACTTGTTTGAAGTTTCCTCCATTTACTATTCCTGGTTCAGCTCTTAATGTACAAGAACCGCCTTCTGCTACTATGTCAACTCCATTTAAATTTACAGTTGTACCTGCATTAGATAATCTTAAAGTTACAGCTACATTAAAACTTGGAGTTCCAGCACCAGCTCTTTTAATAACACCATTATAAATACTTATTGTAGCAGCAACACCACCATCTGTTAAAGTATCAGAGTTGTCAGCATTAGAATATTCATAAGTGTGTCCATTAAGATTGATATCTACACCGTCTTTATATGTAAGAGCAACAGATGCTGTTTCTCTATAATCGTCAAAGAAAACTATAGTGTCTCCACTAACTGCAGCAGTCATAGCAGCATCTAGACTAGCATAGAAAGTATACCAACCTGAACCATCAGGTATGCCTATTATTCCTGTTGCTAATGATGATCCACTACCTGCTAAATTTATTAAAGTACTCATTTTAATTTTTTTATTTTATTCTATATCTTCTGACCATTGTGGAGTGCTCATCAAAGATAAACAATCTGCGTGAGATAATATTGATACTGGCACAACAGATCCATCAGTGATGAATGATGGCTCATGATCTTGCTCCCATTTGATGACAAATTGACTTACATCCACTGAATATCTCAAACCACTCTGATCTGTTGGATATACTTGTGTAAAATCTATATTTGATAAATCACTTGCGTTTGTGATTCCATATTTCCAGTCTTTTGGATAGTTGTGCATAATCTTATTTTTTATTTTTTATATTACATAAGGTTGATCTCCAGTTTTTGCTGACTCTGGGAATGTCGTTGATGTCCCATCATTGCCTCCACTACCCTGGTCAACAAATGTCCATGATGTTGTAAATACATCAGTTTCACCAAACCTCCAATGACCTAATGGATTGAGAGATGAGATATCTGTTGGAACTCCATTCCCATAAATTGTGGAGATGTTTCCAGATTGATCATTGTCCCAAACATAAACCTCATCAATGTTGCCGACAAAATAATCTCTATTTGCGGCTGCGGCTTGTCTTCTTCCTATGTTAAAATCAATAGCTCCATTTAGCATTGTGTCACCACCTCCGACAGTTGTATTATTTAATGTGCCGTCTATATATATTTTCAAATCCGTTCCATCATTTACAGCCATTATATGATGCCAATTTCCATCATTTATTGTTGTAAGTCCTTGAACGTTTTTTTGTCCTGAACTTGTAAAAATGTAAAATGCTGGTATTCCACTTGTTGCAACATTTAACAAATAACTTCTTTGTCCTGTATTAATGCCATCTTTACCAATAATGACTTGAACGTCTGCACTATAACTTGTTTGAACCCAAGCACTCAAAGTAATGTTACCTGTAATTTGTAAACTTGCTGGATTGCCCATTGTCACAAAATCAGTTCCATCAAATACAAAACTGTTTTGACTATATGAATTTGCAGTAATTGGTAATCTTGCTGCCTCTGGTAGTGTTGTTGATGTTGCATCATTACCACCAGAACCATTGTCAAAGAATGTCCAATTCGGTGAAACAAATGAATCTCCATCTCCCATCCTCCACCAGCTTAATGGATTCAGTGAGCTGATATCTGGAACTCCAGATGATGAATATATGCTATTGATATTTGAACTCTCATCACTATCCCAAACAGCAACAGAATCAATCTCACCTAAAAAATATCTTCCTCCACCACCAGTCAGAGCTCCAATTGTTGCCTCACTTCCAGTGTTTGAATTTATTCCAGTGCTTGTTGCAGTTCCTTGAGCATTTAACACACCGTCAATATATAACTTCATTCCATTCGCTCCAGATGTCCCATCATATGTCCCCATAACATGATGCCAAAAACCATCATTTGGAACTATGCCAGTACTGGTGATTGTTGTTGCTGACAAATCAGTATTCCAAATTGACCATTGAAAATAATTAAATCCAGTACCTCTCCAAGACAAATTCCAATTTCTTTGACCTCCACTTGTTGTGTCCTCACAAATTATTGATTGAATGTTTGTTCCTCCACCTCCAGTGTTGGTTGTTGGTATTTTTACCCATGCAGAAACTGTGATTGCAGATGTAATTCCAAGAGATGATGTACCAACTTGAATCAAATCAGTTTCATCAAATGTCATTGAATACTCATTGACAAAAGGAGGTGCTGGTGGAGCACTTGCTCCTCCTAAAAAAATACCTGGACCTCCTAATATTACTGCCATTAGTATTAGATTACGTAAATGAACAATAATTCTGACGTTAATGGATCATATGTAAATGTAGTAAAGAAGTTATTTACTGCATCTGCATTAAAGTTTAGTGACTCATTAGGTTTAATAGTTGATCCTAATACAGTTGCATCAGTTGCTCCTACATTAGCTACAGATACTGAATATAAGTTAGATCCTACAACAGTTACAAGATCTAGTGGTCCTGCTCCAGTTGCTCTTAACATTCCTGGTGTTCTTGCTATACCTAATTGATCACTAGCTAAAGTAACAGGAACAGATTCGGCCATAATTTTTTGACCTAAAGTGTAAGGTACTTCTGATTCAGCATAAGTTATAGTACAGTTAGCCACATCTGCAGGAAGAAGAGGATTATTAATATCTCCTGGTTCATAATATGCAATGTCAGTAAAACCACCCGTTACAGTATTCCAAGTTCTTACTTCTAAGTATACTCTTTCTCCAGTAAATGGGTCACCTGGGTCACCTGGGCAATCAATGTTTACAACTTTAGCTTCATACTCTGATCCATTAGCTGTAGAAGATATTACATCAATAATACCTTGCAACCCTTGGAGCATCTTGTATTGCCAAGGCCAATTATTACCTTTGAGACCACTATTTTTTAAGTTTCCAATACTATTTGACATTTTGTTTTAATTTTAGTTTTAATAAATTTTTGCTCCTCTGAACAATAAAGTTTGTCCTGCTATACTAACTCTTCCTGCAAATATAAAGTATTGATCTACTGTCCAATCTACAGTTTCAGTCTGTCCTGCATTAGTGGTAGCTGTATTATCTGACAAAGCATAAACACCAGCACCATTAGGATATACATATAAGTTAGTTCCATCTATGTAAAATGTTCTAATCATACCTCCATATCTTTGTGTAGAAGTTAGTCTAGCACTACCTAGTAATGTAGCTCCTGTTAATGTATTTGCAGTATTTATCCAAAATGTTGGAAATCCACTGAATCCTGCAATTTTGGCAAACTGTGCAGATACTGTAAGAGCTTCTGTACCTGTATAAGTATTAGCAGGAATAAGTATACTACCATACATTGTATCTGCTAAAGTATCTATAGTTATAGCACCGCTAAGATAAAAGTAAGGAGTTGATGGTCCTTGAGGTCCTTCTAAACCTTGTAATGCTAGGAAATCCCAGTTAGCAGTATCTGTATCAGGAGGAGTAGCTGATGGTCCAACTGCATTTGCTGCAACATAACTAGAACCATTATAAAATACAACGTCTCCTGCTGCATAAGTTGTAAGTTCACTCCAAGTACCTGTAAATACTAATCCTGCTGCACCTACTGGACCTGCTGGACCTGGATCACCTTGTATACCTTGTGGACCTGTAGCACCTGCAGGACCTTGAGGTCCTACTGCGCCAGCTGCCATTTGAGCTTCTAAATCAGAATACTTTATAAAATTAGGTTTATAACCTCCATCAAATTTAGGATCTCTTGTACCTAATGGAATAACATCATCATTTTCTAGTACTTTTTTATTACCTACTCTTTTTAGGATACTAAAAAAATTTGTAAGATTCCTTAACATTTTATTTTACAATTTTAACAATATAGTCTGTACCACTTTCGGTTACATACCAATCACCAGGTTTTAAACCTCCTGCGATAGCTGCTGCATTATCGGCATATACTTTTTTAGAAGTCTGTGTTCCTGCATCAAATAAAAACTTGCTAACAGATCTATTAGCATATTGCCACATTTGAGTTAATCTAGACTTATATTCATATATAACTCCTTTTGGATTATCTACATTTTGAAATTCTTTTATAGTTGCCATTTTATTTTATTTTTTTAATTATTAGTTTATCACTAATCAAATGAATAGAAATTTATAAATATACAGTTATAATATAATAAAAATTTACGTAATAAAAAAGCCCTCAGCTAAAAAACTAAGGGCTTAGAGATAATGCGTGAATAAACTTGGATGGGTCACATTATCTCTAGAACAAGAATATGTATAATACACATAAAATTACTACACACATAAAATATCCTAAGTAACCTGCAATTTTTGTTTCTTTATCAGAAATTATTTCATCAGTTCTGGGATCCATAATATCTTTAGTTAAGGACCTAGATATAATACCTATTATTAAACAAGTAAGAATACCTACAAAGGCTACTATAATCTTTATTATTTCCATATCATTATAATATCATGAACAATAACCATCATTTTGATCTTACCATCTATTTCTATAATCTCTGCATTATGTAAAGCTTGAGTACGCACATATACTTTATCACCAATCTTTATATCTTGTACTTCTGTACCGATAGCAAAAACATTCAAATGAGTCCATTCTTTCATTAACTCTTTTTCTTGTTCTTTTTCTATTTCTTCAGTAAGTATAATTCCTAGATCAGATTCTTTTTCTTTTTTCTCAGGCTTATCTAGCATCACCTTATTTCCTCGTAGTATAAATTCACTCATTATTATTGGTTTTGACAAATATATAAATTATTGTTTAAATATTAAATGTTTATTTTCATCTATAATTAAACCTTTATAGTTTTCATCAACCTCTTGTCCTGATAAATTATAAATCTTACCTGTGTTTTCTAATTTACGATATACATACACAGAATTCCACGTTTCCTCATAACCATCAATATCTGTTTGCTTCAATCTATAATAACTAATATTATATAATGGATCTCTATCCAAATAGTTATACTCTCTCAAACTATTACTAAATCCAGCTGATGGTATATTTGTAAGATTAGTCCATTCTTTACCGTCACTAGATCTATATACAGTAAAATAGTCTGAATTGAACTCAGATGCTGTAGACCATTCTAGTTTTACTCCTGAAGATACAACCGTAGCACTAAAATCTAATAACTCTACAGGTAATGGTGTAGGATTACTAATATCCAAGAAACCTATATGCGCATACTTACCATTACGATTACCAGAACCTGTAGTAAGTAAATCAAATGTAATCTGATTAGCTGTATTAGGTATAGTGGCAAACTTTACACCATTAGTTAAGTTTTCTAATGAGAAATAATACCACAAACTATCCGCTAAATCAAAGTAGTATAACCTTAACTCATCCCCCGACCTTAAATTAGTCTCCTGTGACCACATTAAGTTAACCTCAGAATAGCTTGAGAAATCATATATAGGAGATTCAAAGATATACCATACATTAGCTAAATAAGTACTAGCAATATTAAAACATAGTTGGCCACCATCAGAACCTGATGTACCACCTGGGGAAACCCATTCCCCGACACCATCAAAGGAATCAAACTCCTCTAATATCTGTGTATAAGAAAACATAGAGGAAAATAACAATAAGAGTAATAAGAGAGTCTTCATACTATAATATATGTAATACCCTTTATTTATACAAGGTTTACGGTATTTAATTTAGCATATATAATAAATTGTTGTGGGTCCTACACTACAGCTCCCCCGCCCCTAGCCCGCGCACTGGCCACCCCCCTTGTTTTTGTAGCAAAAACATTTTTTTCTGGAAAAGAATTCCAAGAATTTTTTCCCTGGAAAATAGATTAACCTGTGATACTATGCTAGCCTATGACTTATTCTGTATGTATAGTATATTATATTGTATCTATAATATATATAATATCTATAAATACAGAATAATATTATTATCTATATTGTATCTAGAAATATTTTATACTATAAAGCCATAATACTATTTTCCCTAGCCTTTAACTTGTATTGCGCAATGCATGCATTTATTATCTAATCTAAAGAAGAATGAATTCTGTTCCCCCAGGAATTCATTCTTTTCTTTTTCTTTCCCCTAGCCCTTGACTTAAATTGAATTTTAAAATATCAATTTATGAAAACATTAATTTACATTATGTTTAGCATCTTAGTAGATGCAGAGGTCATTATCCCCATGAATGAGGAGAATGATGGCAGAGCTTTATATTCCATAAACCCCAAAGGTGCTTATGTAATAGATCATGCCTATAAAGGCGAAATCCTTAATTGGATCCAAACAGGAGAGTTTGTATACAATGAAGATTTCCCCGATGAGTTACCAGATAACTTCATTGGATATACTGAGGATAAATAGTCCTCAGTATCTTCTTTTCCCCTAGCCCTAAACTTATAATGAATTATAAATAATTAATTATGACAAATATTCACTTACAACAGTATGTTCATCATTTGTTACAGGTTAATGGTAAACCTGTAAGAGTTTACAACTCACAAATCAATCTTGGTAAGATAAACTTACTCAAGATGAAAAAGAACAAAAAGAAGGGTTAACCCCCTTTTTTTTCTTTTACCCTTCTTTGTCCTCGCAGCTGAAGCTGCTCGGACCTAGCCTTATACTTATATTGCAATATTGCAATTCACTTATTAAATTTAAATCAAATGATTGATTCAAATTCAACAACGTTTTATGCCAAGTACCATAGTACTACGGCAAGAGGCATTAACCTCTTCATAGTCCATGGGACTGAAGAAGAAGTTCAAGCCTATGTCCAATCCTGTCTTAAGTCAGGATTAGAACCTCAGTATTTAACCCAGGCTGACAAAGTCACACCTATCTTAAATCCTGAGACAGGGCTTAAACAGCCACTTGCATTCAACAAGAACACTTACATTGTAAGTGAACTTGAAGATGCAAGGTTCCCCATGATATATTCTTCTGAAAGAAAAATATATAATGTGGACACCACTCTCTGCTCACTTGTCATGCAGAGCATGAATGCATTCCCAGGCCGTGATGCTGACTGGTGCATTGCTGATGCAAGAAAGAAACTTTCTCGCATGAATGCACAAGCCCCTGATGCCACACCAACAGCTTCTGAGTCTAATGAAGACTCTGAAGAAGCAGTTGCTGAAGAGCCTAAGGCATCTGCAAAATCTGCAGTTGCTAAGGCTCTGGCAAAGAAAAGAGCTACTTCAGAGAAGTAACACTTTTCAAGAACAATAAGAGATCTATTCAGAACTCTTATTGTTTTTTTCTTCTTTTCCCTTTTATGCTAGCCATCAACTTACGTTGATGTTATTGGCATAAATGCCAATTGCCAAGGCCAAAGCCTTTTGCATAGTTTTATTACAACATCTGTAACAAAAAAACAAGAAACAGGCTCAATAGTCAGAGATCTAGTCAGTATGTCTTTGGCTTTTGCTATTTATCTTGGTTTTTTCTGCGGGAAATACGTGTGTGTTTTAATCTTTTTATTATAGTCAAACTTACATACCTTTCTTTAGTTATCTGTATTACCTATATTATGTATATATTATATACTCTTAATAATATTTTATATAGCTAACTTTAACTTTCATGCTTTAAATTTTATTAGGTTTACACTTATATGTATTATCTCTATATATAGCATTAGTATATCCATAGTTTCCCGCTTTTTCTTTCACTCATTAATCTTATTACCTATGACTAGTAATAATGACCGTTATTTAATTGGATTTTTGTTTGGTACTATTACCACTATAGTAGTAGTACATATACTTCTCCATTATACTTATGATGATAAGCGTATGTTTCCGCCTCTTGTTAAACCAGAATATATTATTGAAGTTGATGGTGACTCTGCGTTTGTGCAGAATAGATATGGCGATGTGTATAAAGCAAAAGTATCTGAGATAGACAGTATTATTGTCTATGATAACTTATAAGGTGTAATGTTATACCTTCCGTCAAGTACCTGTCTGAGTGCAGTGTCTAAAATAAACCTTGACAAATACTCTCTTATGAGGGTATTCTTTACTGTTAGCAAACAGTGACAAACCTGTGGGGCTTCTATTGGGTTCTATACTTCTCCTGCAAAGAGAGTATAGTGCTAACATATCATTTGCAGTGATATGAATCCAAAGTTAGTGCAGACTTTAAAATCAGGTATTTTACATATAGTAGTGATGAAGCTATGTGAGTTTAATTTAAACTATTTTCATCTATTCTCCTCCATAAGATTCCACTTAGGAGAATACAGCTGACTGAGGTGGAATTCAGTATGAAACAAGAAGACACAGCGGTCTAATAGCAATGTAGGATATTGTTATACTCTTGTTTATAAGATTTTGTTTAGAGCATAAACAAAACTCATTATTAAAATTAAACAAAGTCCTGTGTACCTAGCATAGGCAAGTCCTCATTTTACTTTTATATATTTGTGGTGCAATAAATGCACCTCAATGTATAAGTAATTGCTTCGCTAAGTCAGGTTGTTTGGAGATTGTTCTGACTATAAACTCGTGAATCTATCCTATCCAGTAAGCTGCTGGCACAGACAGCGTGTAGTAACCAGCTGTAATAAGACATAGAAAGTTCCTATTCATTTACAATAGCAGCATTACTTTCCGTCTTTAATTAAAACCAAAATACCAGTTCCTGTTTAAACAATTAAACAGAGAGTTGGGGGTCTATAAAGTTTGACAACACAACAAGGCAATATGTACTGGTCGCCTGTGTTCTGGTCTTTATGGATACTTCAACAAATTAACCTATGAGAGTGCTGATAGATATAGGATGTTCCTTTTTCTAATCCAAGCAAAACTTACATCCCATCTGAGGCACTCTTTATTTTTTCACTCTTTAATTTATTTTAATTATGGCAAATTTTGCTGAAATCCGTTTGTTTGGGCGTGCACTGTCCAAAGAGAATTCCTCTGTTTCTCATGAACTCATTGTAGAATGTGCAAAGAAAGGTTATGCTATTGACCGTAATGTTGATCAAGATCGTGTTAAGGGTTACATAGATACATTACCTACCAATTATAACTCTACTTTCTATAGTACTTTTGAAGAAGTAGTAAACTTTACTAGAGAAGAAATAGCTGTAGACCAAATTTTACACTATATCTCTACATATGGTACAAATTTCCAAGGTAAGGCTTATGTTCCTAATACACCTGATTTTTGTGTTGACTTTACTGACTGCAAGTTTATAGAATCAATTACTGTAGATGAAATAACTCAGAAAGTTAAAGAAATGTTATATAGTAATATTGCTCTTCATCAAAATACTTTGAATGATTTATTTGAACTTATTGATGAATTTGATATTACTCTATCATTATCTAAAATTGAAAATCGTGAAGCAATCATAGCATATAAACTTCAGTATGGTATATATCCAATAAATGTTGATGAAATGATGTCTATGATTAATTATATGATTACTGGATCTGCAATGGTTGTTAGGTCTCGTGAGAATATAAATATGTATCGTTACACTTTTTCTAACAGTAAACATATAATGAATGATCAAGTTATAAAGACTAAAAAACTTATAGAGCATTTAGGCTATACTGAAGTATCTAAAGGTTTTAATAGATATAAACGTTTTTTCCTTAGTATGAAGGAAGGTAATAAAGAGTTTGCTCCTATTATAAACAAGATATCTAAGTTATCTAAGATATATCATGTTCCTTGTGAGTTACCGTGGTCTACTAAGTTTTTGACTAAGTCATTTCTTCACAGTGATTATATGAGTACTGTTAGCGCATTACTTAAAGAAGCTTCTATATTTCAATTATCTAAGTATTATAATGCAGTTCAAAAGCGTTTATTGCCATATGAATTCTATGATACTTATAATATTCGTAATGGTAAAAGTTTTGTTAAGATGAATAAATTTGCTCTTGGTACTAAGGAAATAGATGTTTTGTTGAACTATAGATCAATGATTTCTTCTGAGTTACGTACTAAGTGTAATGATAAGTTCAAGAATACCAACTTTAGGGTTATGTCTGATATTAATATGGCTATTCCTACTAGTGAAAAGAATTTTACTGGTACTTTACCGATTAATTCCAGACTTAAGATAACTAATGATAGTGCATTTATTGTAGGTATTCATTGGTTTGGTAAAGATGGTGCTATTGACCTTGATTTATCATTTTTGAACTTAGATGGTCAAAAGATTGGTTGGAATGCTAGTTATAATGATGAATCTATTGTTTATTCTGGTGATATGACTTCAGCTCATCCTGAAGCTACTGAATGTTTGTGGTTTACTGATGGATTAAAAGATGGTGTGTTTGCTATAAATGGTTATCATTCTAAAATAGATGCTAAGTTTACATTTTTTGTAGCTAAAGTTTCTAAAGATATATCTAACTATGGTAAAAATTATATGGTCAATCCTGATGATATAATTTTTAAGACACAATTGTCTTTGTCAAGTCTACAAATGACTGCAGCTATCTTTACTGATGGACAGTTTATATTTACTAATCGTGGATTAGGTAATAGCAGAGTTTCTAGTGCTGATTTTCTTAAAAGTTACATTGATTCTCAAGTTAAGTTATCTACCTGTGCTCCTATGTTAAATGATTATTTATACACAGAGAGTTCTGAAGTTTATATGGACTATGAGAAAAACATTCCCAAAGATTGTTTTGACCTAACTACTGATGACAAGTCAGCTTTAATTAGCTTATTGTCATAAATTTTTATGCAGGGTGTAAAAGCCCTGCTTTTTATTCACTCTTTAATACTGTATTATGAAACAGTTTATTTATTTTATTTTTGCTGTCATTACAGCAACTGGTGCAATTATTATTTTAAATGCTGATTTATCTTTTAATGTTACTACATCTTTAGTGACTGTATTAACTATTATATTCTCAGCATTTATGATATGTCATGTAAATTATATGAATCATTTAAATGATCAAATTGATAAATTTGATAAAAACAATTAAATATGGAACAATCTACGTATTACATTTACATTAAAAATGGAAAGGAGTATTTTACTCCAAATGAAGGTATAGCTTTTTTAAGAGCCGATCCTGATACTGATATTAAACAAATTATACAAACTATTTAAATTTAAAAAAGTTATGAATAAGATTATGATTTCAGAAATTCAAGATTTACATTTAAAAATTCATGGTGACATAATATCTGATAAGGATATTGAAAAATTTTATGATTGTCAACTTAATATTTCGACTTTAAAGACATTAAGAGACAGACTAATTATTTTACATCATCAGATGTTTTATGAAAGTATAGGAGCCTTTAACCCTGATGATATTTAGGGTTATGGGAACTTATAAAAGACTAAAAGATGCAGAAGAAGATGTAAAATATTGGGAGCAAGAGCTAGAAAGCCACAAGGACAACAAAGTTTCTCGTGAAGTTATTAAAGGTAACTTAAAAAGCTCCAAAAAGAACTATTACGCAGCTAGATTTACTCATAATTTAACAATTGTCGCAATGTTTATTGTAGCTATGATAATAATATGGGGAATCTTGATGTTTTTAAAAACTAGAGGGGTTTTTACTTAGACCTCTCACAATTAAATTAATATGGATATTAGAAAAATTGATGTTTCTATTACAGAAGAAGATGTTGCTCAAATGGTAAGTGAGTTGTTTCAGACACAAGAACTGGATAAAAGAGCAAATCTAACTCAAATATTTACTGAATTATTATTAAGTAATCCCCAAGCATGTACTTATTTTGTGCAAATTATTCTTGGTAAGAGTTTACCACAAATACATTCAGTTGGTTCTATTGTTAGAGTTCCGTGGAATAATATATCATTAATAGTAGATGATTCTGAGAAAGTTTATCAACAACTTAAAGAGCATAATCTTCTCAATAAAAATGAAGAAGTTACCTGTACTATAGAAGAATACAAAGGTTTGTTAAGCTATTTTCAGTATAGAATCAGATTTAAATATAATGATAAAGATTCTACAGTATGTTCAGCTACTATAGCTGATATAAAAAGCTACGAAAGTAATATATTTTAGTCGAATATAAGTTATAGCAGATATCAAGGGAGAATTATGAAAAAATATTTTTCCCTTGTTAGCTATATAATGGTAAATTTTTATTGTTTACATGCTAACCTTTGAAAATTTATTACGTACTTAGTATATGACTTATCAGTTACCTAATGGAAAAACAATCTATTTGTCAATAGAAGAATATTTAGATTTAACTGATGAAGACATTCAATACTTAATTTCGATTGATTATGGTGATACTATTGTTAATCCTTTTAGTGGATCAGCAGTAGACACAAAAAAGACTCCATCTAAGAACAGAGATTTCTCTGATTTTATAGATGATGATGACATTTCTATAAATATAGATATCTAAAATTTATCTTAATGTAATAAGCTTGTAAAAGCTGACTTATCTGCATTTGAGCAAGTGCAGATATAGTATTTCTATGCTCAAAAATAAACTAATAATTATTAATTAACAAAAAACAGAATTATGAATTCAAAAGTAACAGTATTAGCAGATGAAAAAACAAAAGCAGTTGTTAACGTTTCAGAAAATAATCCAGACTATGGGTACATTAGAGTTGCACAATCTAAAGTTGTAACTAGTGCTAATGGATGGTTAGATGTAAAAAGAATTACTGCAATTGTTCCAGGTGAAATGAGCAAATTGACTGAAGCAGGTTTTTATGCAGGTCAAGAACTTCCAGGTAAAATTATTACTTTGGAAAGCTTAGAGCCATTTAGTGATGTTAATGTTGAGAAACAACTTAAAAGAGCAGGTAGCGAAGATGCACCTGTATGCACTCTCATGGGTAAACCTATTTATCAAAAGAGAACTTGGACTTTAGATGCTGGTCTAGAGGATGATCTAGTTTCTCATGATAATATAGATGAAATAAGAGCATATAATGCTAGTAAAAAGAATACTGCTGTCCAACCTAATGAAGACTTTTCAATAGGAGGATAATAGATATTTGTTGAGTGAATGAAGATTGGGGGAAACTCAGGTTTCCCCTTTTCTTTTATTATTTATGATTTAAAATGTAGAAAATATGAATTCGACTAGAATGGGTAAACTCCAAGAACAGATACAAAAATATATTTTGACCTCACCAACTGTGATGTCATATGAACAAGATAAGTATACACCTTATCAAAACTATCTTTATAAAAGAGCTTTATATGGTATTAAATCTCTTGATAAAGAAGAAGTTTCAAGAATGTGTAAGAAAAAAATATATAGGATTAATAATGTACATAAAAGAGCACAGCGTGTTGTTAATATTATTAAACAAAAAAAGTTAATTGAAATTACCAATAACTTTTTTGAGAAACTATTTCCTAATACAGCTTTTACTAAAGCTATGTTAACACATTCTGATACAGATGACAAGTTTAAAAATACTCTAAATTTTAAAGATTTAGATATTGATAAAGACCAAATAATTACTATCTTTATTGATGAAGGTATTTTACCTAAAAACTTTTTAAGTTTAACAGTAAACCCTAATCAATTACCAAGACTGAAAAGAAATGGATTATTATGATTCAATGTCATTTGTAGATAAAGAGTTTTTTACTCTTACTAAAGATTTTGATTTGCAAGATTGGTGTGATATGCGAGATGATAATTACTGGCATGTCACAGATTCTATTGGTAATAAAAGACCTAGAACCAAATTTGAAAAACTTGATCTAATTAGATATTACATTGCTAAAGGTGTTCCTAAACCTATAGAAAATGATAAAACCTAAATTAAAAGAATGTGATGGTTGTCAGAAGATGACTGTTATATGGAAGAATCATGAGGGTTATAGATACTGTAAATATTGCTGGAGTTGCCACAAAAGCAATTTGAATAAGCCACAAAAACCAACCGTGTCTATCCCTCAGGTTTCTTCTAAAAGAAAAAAGAAAGACCAAGAATATCTTAAGTTAAGAGAAAGATATCTTACAGAAAATTCATTATGTAAAGTAAAAGTAAATGGATGTGCTTTAGGTGCAACTGATGTACATCATACATATGCAGGTTCTGATAGAGATGTTTATTATTTAATACAAAGTACTTGGTTGCCAGTTTGTAGAAATTGTCATAATTGGATACATGAAAATCCAAGTAAAGCAAGAGCTATGAAATATTTAAAATGATTTAAACAAATATGATTATGAAATTATCAATTAAACAGACAACAGATTATAAAAAGTTTTCTATTTTACCTATGAACAGAGAGATTAAGTCTCAACATGTAGAAGAACTTGTAGAAAGTGTTAGAAATATGGGTATTATTAGGCCTGTAGTAGCCTGTGAAACAGATGTTGTTGAAGGTGAAAAGAAATTATATATAATAGATGGTCAACATTTAGCCACAGCATTGGAAAGAGAAAATATTCCAATACCTTACACCATTATTGATGTAGAAAATGAAGTAGATTTAGTTCATAAAATGGGTAAGTTAAACAACTCATCTAAATCTTGGACATTACTTGACTATGTTAATGCATATAAGTTCTGCAATAATGATTATATGAAACTTTTAAAATATAAAAATTTATATAATCTTGAATTGATGATGGTTGCCGCATTATGCAGAAATCATTACAGCTTTAATCTTAATAGTAAAATAATTAGATCAGGAGAATTTGAAATTACAAATTCAAAAGTAGAATCTATGTGTAAAGATTTTAGTGATTTATTTATTATGCTAGCAAATGTTGATAGAGGAATTAAATTTTCTTTTCTTGCTGCATTTATTCAGGCTTATGGTAAAATAAGTCAGAAAAATGTATTAAATAATTTATCAAAACACATAAAAAGCATTAAATTAATTACTGATAACACAGAAGCTTCTAATTTTATTAGACATAAAGTATTTAATTTAAAACAATAATTAATTATGAAGATGCCCTCACAAAATGTGACACCCAAATCAGAAAGTTGTACAGAAGATATAAGTAGAACACGCATGCTAGAATTAGCTGATAAGTTAGTTAATACTCACAAAAGATATGATTATGTAGAAGAAGTTATAGGAAGTAGATTAAATCCTAGAGAAGCTTTATATGCAGCAATTGTATCTGCTAGATTATTAGCTGAAGAAAGTGCTAAATCTATGTGGTATCGTGTAGCTACATATTTAGAAGATAAATACGAAGAGAAATATGGACAGAAATAAAGTTCAAAGTGAAGCTTTAAATGCAACTGTAGGTAAGGAGAGATGTGGTTTAGCTTTAGCTACAGGTGTTGGTAAAACACTTGTAGCTTTAAAGCATTTAGAAAATCATTATTCTCCTTTGCTTAATATACTTGTAGTTGCACCTAAGATATCAATATTTGATTCTTGGCGAACTGAAGCACAAAAATTTGAAAAAGAAAAGTTGCTGAATAATGTTAAATTCACAACATATTTAAGTATTAATAAACAGAATCCTAAGGATTTTGATATTGTATATCTTGATGAATGCCATAGTTTATTAGATTCTCATAAAACATTTCTTGATGAATTTAAAGGTAAAATACTTGGTTTAACAGGTACACCACCTAAATATCAGAATTCTGAAAAAGGTAAACTAGTAAATCATTTTTGCCCTATTGTTTACAGATTTGTTACAGATAGTGCAGTAGAGAATAAAATACTGAATGATTATCATATCATTGTACATAAACTAGAATTAAGTACAAATAATAATTATTGGGTAACAGGCAAACAATCATTTAAGACTTCTGAGCAGAAAAACTATAGTTATTGGTGTAACAGAATAGATAATGCTCCAAGTCAAATTACCATGTTGCGTGTAATGAGAATGAAAGCAATGATGGAGTATCCTAGCAAAGAAAAATATGCTAAATTATTGTTTAACAGCATTAATACAAAGTGTATACTTTTTGCTAATACACAAGATCAGGCAGATAGACTGTGTGAACATAGTTATCATAGTAATAATCCTGATTCTGATGACAATTTAAAAATGTTTAAAGATGGTTCTATAACTAAACTATCTTCTGTTATGCAACTAAATGAAGGCGTAAATATACCAGAATTAAAACAAGGTATTATTATGCATGCATATGGTAATGAAAGAAAAGCACAACAAAGAATAGGTAGATTACTAAGACTTAATCCAGATGAAAAAGCTATTGTACATATATTATGTTATATAAATACTGTAGATGAAAAGTGGGTTAAAAGTGCATTGGAAAACCTTGACCAGGATAAAATTGAGTGGAAAAGTTATAATGTAAATGTAAACTAAGCTATAGAAATCTCATCAAAAATTATTATATTATAATATGACTGAGTCTAAAACACATAAGGTAATTATGTATAATGATGATAAAATCACTTTTGATTATATCATATGCTGTTTGGTTGAAATATGTAATCATACATTAGTTCAAGCAGAGCAATGTGCCCTTGTTGCACACAACACAGGTCAAGTAAATATAGCATCAGGTTCTTTTGATGATATGTTTCGTATTATGGAGATACTTGATCATGTAAATGTTAACACTTCATTGGAAGAATATGAAAGCGATTTGCATAGATAGTGCAAATAAACCAGATAAAATATCTGACTATGAATGGATAGAAGAAGGAGCTGTCTATACTATTGTTGAAATTGTAGAACTTAAAGAACAAGGTAAGCTCGGAGTAGCTTTTGAAGAAATTGAACTTACTGCAGCTTCAGCTCCTTATAAGTATTATTCTTTAGAAAGATTTTTAATAGTTCCTGATAATGCACCTGTTGTATTAGATAATTTTAATACAGATACTAAATTAAAAAGTTCTAAAAGTATATCAGCAGAAGATGCTGACCTATCTAAATTATAATAATTAGTTTTACTTATGGACGATAAATTGTTTAATGCAGTGATGTACATCCTTGCAGCATACTTTATTGTGTCCCAAATATTAATGATATATTTTTGGTATCTTTATTCACAAGACCATGATTTTATTACATCATTAATTGTAGGACCAATAATAGCAGAAATCAAAGGTCTACTATGGCCTTTTTTTATATAAAAATATGATAGATAAGAATTATAGTGCTGAAGAAGTAATTAGAGAGTTAAAAGAAATACTTCCTAAGTATAAAACAAGAAAAAGATCTTACTTAGATAAGAGAAATTATTTAATGACTATTCTTTACTATAAATTTGGATATAGTGAACAAATGATTGCAGAATGTTTTGAAAATACCGCACATGCAATTGATAGAAGTACTATAAATCATTCTAGAAAAAATGTTTTAGCATTGACTAAAGCAGAAGATTCTAGTTTTCAAGCAAATACAGCTATGTTATATCTAAAATTTCCTTTTGATGTGCAAAATGCTAGACATGCTCATTCTACAGAAAGAGCCATTACTACAACATTTGATTTGAGAACTATAGCAAGAATAGTTAATTATGCACATGATCATGAAAAGTCAGTAGATCAAACTATTGTGCATTTACTAAAAACAGCTTTAGATTTTATTGAAGAAACCAAATTTAATATGAAATGGGACGAATGAAAGAAATGTATATAAATATATGTAATGCCAATGGTGGTGATTTACCAGAAGGTTTAACTACAGCAGATGTTGCTAGAATGAAAGAGTTAGAAATTTATGAATGGCAAGAATATGTAAAAAAGCAAAGTGAGATAAATGATCAAGCATCAGAAGACCAAAACTCTAGTAACTAAAGATAATAATAACAGTGCCAACTGCATAGCACCTAATTTAATATATGGGTGCTTTGGTGGTTGTGTAGATACTTATTGTTATATGTCTAGATACAATGGTAAAAGAGTATTTGTAAATGAAAATGTAGATGATATATTTAACTCAGTTGTTAAATGGGAAGAAGGATTTACAAAGGTTCCTGATCAACAGGATCCTGTATATACAATGGTAGATATAGCATGTAATACTGATTTAGTATTAATGCAAAGACATCTACCAGAACCACTAATAGATTATCTAAAAAAATATGATAATCACCCTAGGTTAAATAGTACTATGGCTACTAAGTATCCTAGTTTATTAAAATTAGATGTAAATCATTTTAATAAAAAACCAAGAGTAAGAGTAAGTTTAATGCCACAAGCATATGCAGACATACTTGAACCTAAAATGCAGAAAGCCATAGATAGAATATATGAAATTAATAGACTAAAAGATTTAGGTTGGGAAGTACATATCAACTATAGCCCACTTGTATTCTATAAAAAATGGAAAGATCATTATGGTCAGCTATTTCAAAATGTAAAAGAAATAGCAGGAGAAAATAAATGTGAAGTAATTGCATTAACTAATCATGCTAATCAAATGGTAAGATCATCTGATGAAGCACAAGAGTTGATGCGATTATCTTCTGAGGTTAAAAACAAATCAGGTGTGATGAGATACCCCCTTAAACATAAAACAAGATTACTTGAAGAGTTTAAGGAATTGTATTCAAAGTATTTTGATTTAGATACAATTCGGTATATATTTTAACCATTGCACCTATAGCTCAAGTGGATAGAGCAACTGCCTTCTAAGCAGTAGGTTTCAGGTTCGAATCCTGATAGGTGTACTAAATAAATAAAATATGGGAACAAACATTTTAGATTGGATGCAATACTGGGATAATTTTAATAAAGATCTCTATATACAATATTTAATTGCAAAACAAAATAAAGAACATAAATGATTTATGATTTTTACTAGTGAAGAAGACATAGACATGGTAATACTTGCCATAGAAAACGGTGACTATGAAGATGCTATTAAATTATTAATAGAAATTAAAGAAGAAAATAAACTTTAAACCAAAACAAAGATGAGTAAAAAAGCTAAAGAAGTATATGTAAGGTTAGGTGGAGAAGACTTAATTATTACAAAAGAAGATTTTGAAAATCATAATTATGGTACTGATTGTACTTATTATTTTATTGGGTATGAAGATGAGAACGGTAATGAATGTGAGGAAGATGGTACTTATTTAAACCAAAACAAAGATGATTGACAAATGGCTTAAAAAGTTAGAGTTAACTGATTGGACAGTTGAATTAGAACCTTTAAGTAATGAACAGGTTCTATGTGATTGTCCAGAAGAAGACTGTTACTTTATAGGTATTGATCGTGATTTTAAAAATAAAAGTGCAGTAATATTTTATGATAGAGATCTTACAGAAGAAGATGTTATTCATGAGTTATTACATCTTAAGTATCCTAATTGGTCAGAAGACCAGGTTAATGCAGAAACTAAAACTTTATTAAATGAGTAAAAAGAAAAAACCTAACATTAGATCTATTGAAAAGCTTGTAAAAGAAAATCCTAATGATATAGATCTAGGTAAAAAGGTAAGAAATATGATTTTATCATGGAACAAAGAATAAAAAATTTATCAAAAAAGATTATTAAAGAGCATTATGAAATGACAGATGCTCCTGAATGTAAAAATTTACATATGTTATGGCATATGTATCAAATGGGAAGTAAAATAGGTACTTATAAACCTTTTATTCTTCTTGCAGAATTAAGATTACTTCAATATCTTGAATATATGTCTGAAGCTAATTTTAATAATACTGTTAAATTATTAGAATCTAAAGACGAAGAAAATTGGTTTGTAGCTTCTCAAGTAATTAATTTTTTCAGAAAAGAAAGAATTAAAGACCATGGTGAGTTTAATATTAAAAAAAGTATTTATATTAAATGTAGAGAAGACTATGAGTCTAAGATTCTCAACAAAGAAGTATGGAGTAAAAAACAAAAACTAGAAAACAATGACTGAAAAAGATTTACTTGCATTAGGTTTTAAAAAAGAAACAGTACCTGATTCTGAAAGTCAGAACGGGTATGACTATTATTATTACAATCTTGAAGTTGTTCAAGATTTAATATTATATAGTTCTGAAAGTGATGAAGTAGGAGCTGATGGTGAATGGACTGTATTTATGTCTGATCCAGACTGTGAAATAGTAAGTCCTAAATTAGTAAAAGAACTTATAGATGTTTTCAGGAAAATTAAAAGTCAAAGAGGGTAAATTAGTATACTCTAAAAAATCTAAAATAGCTTTAGAATTATTTATTGAAAAACTTTCTGAAGGTCAGGAAGTTGATGTATTTATATCAATAGCAAATGCTGTTGGTAGTACTGCACAAATAAACAAAGTACATAAGTGTATTAGAGAACTAGCAAAAGAAAGCGGTTATAGCTTTGATGATATGAAACTACTAGTAAAAGAAAAAGCAGGTTTAATTATAAAAGATAATATAAAATCTTTTAGTGACTGCGATAAAGAGGAATTAACTCAAGCTATACAAGCTTGTATTGAGATTGGTGAGATATATAATGTTAATCTTCACTAGAGTTTTCAGCTTTTTCAAGCTCTTCTTTTATTTTTTCAGGATCTATTTCCTTTTCAACATAAGCATTGTTTTCAACAGCTTGTTTTTCTATTTCACCAACAAGTAAAGTTAAAGTATAAAAAGCTCTTTCCTTATCATTAAGATCTTTGTACTCTTTTGCTACAAGATCTTTTACAAATGTATCTGGATTACCATTTTCCTTATTATATACATCTTGTAGAAGTGTAAGTAATGCCGCTTTTGCCATTTGATAATAAGTTTTATTTACTTTTACATCTAGTAAAGCATCGTCTTTCATTTCTTTAACTTTCTTAACTTCCATTATATAAATTTTATCAAAGATATAAAAAAAATGACAACAACCATAGACATAGAAGATATTAAACAAAAATTATTTAAAAAGGTAGAACCTCATGGATGGGGATTTCTTAAATCTTTTATATTTAGCAATGATTTTGATAATATCTTAAAACAATTAATTAGATTATCCAAAGATAATCAAAGATTTACACCTAAAATTAGCCAGTTATTTAGGGCATTTGAAGAGTGTCCTTATGATAAACTTAGTGTTATTATAGTAGGACAAGATCCTTATCCTAAACTTGGAGTTGCAGATGGTATTGCATTCAGTTGTAGTAATACAATGCAACAACAACCAAGTTTAAAATTCATTTTAGATGCAGTTAATAGAACTGTGTATGATGGAGTAGGTCAATCACATGATCCTGATTTAACAAGATGGGCTAATCAAGGCGTATTATTATTAAATACTGCTCTTACTACTACAGTAGGTAAAGTAGGTCAACATTACACCATATGGAAACCTTTTTTAGCTTATATATTTGATCATTTAACATTTTGCAATCCAGGTTTGATTTATATTTATATGGGTAAACAAGCTCAAGAATGGCAAGAATCTGTAAATGATACAAATTATAAGTTTTTTGTAAACCATCCTGCTAGCGCAGTATATGTAAAAGGTTCTGAATGGGATTGTAAAGATGTATTTAATGATGTAAACAAGATTTTAAAAAAGAATAATAATTTTTCAGTAACTTGGTAGCATGGATGAAATCTTTAATAAACTCATAAAAGAAAAAATGACACCTAATTCTTTGTATACATTATATTGTATTAAGAATAAGGTGTCTGTTAATTCATTTGTTAATAGTAGTATAGAAATTGCTCGACTACAAGCAGATGAATGGTTAAATGAAGACTTGACTCTTTCTCAAAAAAGTCATATATTTGTAGAGGAATTAAATTCTTACTTTAGAAAAAGTAAAAAGAAAACTTCAACAGATTTAATGGGTGATAAATTTGATGTATGTATTAAAACATATAATGAAATATTCCCCTCTAAAAAACTAGGAAGTGGTAAATATGCAAGAACTAATGTAAAAAATCTAGAAGCAGGTTTTAGATGGTTCTTTGAAAATTATGATTATGACTGGCAAACTATATTTGATGCAACAAAAAAATATGTAGAAGAATATAGTTCTAAAAATTATGAATATATGCGAACATCTCAATACTTTATTAGAAAACAAAATTTAGATAAGTCTTTTGAATCAGATTTAGCTAATTACTGCGACATGTTAAATGATGACAGCTCTAGTAAAGATGATATTTTCAAAGAAAAAATAGTATAAGTTGGAACGATTTAATAAAGCAAAGCCTTTAAAGGCTATTAGCAAAGTTCGTGCTTATGAGAAGGCTCTTATAGAGATGAGAGGCAGGATGGACGGAAGAATTAAAAGTCTAAAAACAGCATGGCCTAAGTTTAATGATGCTACCTTAAATGGATTAGAATGGAATACTTTAACTGTTGTAGGTGCTAGACCAGGTGTTGGTAAGACTTTATTCATGGAGCAACTTGTTACTGAAGTTATTGCTTTAAATCAAGATCAAAATTTTCAAGTATTACAATTTCAATTTGAAATGCCTGAGAAGACTCTTGGTATGAGAGCATTTTCAGCAATCACTCAAAAAGACTATGGAGTTTTACATAGTAAATATGAACCACTTGCAGAAAATATTTATAATAAATGTAAACAATACACAAGTACATTAACTCAAAACAACAGAGTATTTTCTGTTTATAGACCGTGTACTGTTAATGAGTTTTGTGCTAGTATACACTATCACTTTGAACAAAACTGCAAAGAAAAAGATGGTCAAAAGATTTATCCAAAATTATTAGTAACTGTAGATCACTCAGCTCTTTTTAAAAGAGATACTCATGAGAAAGATAGATTTGAGATGCTATATAATCTTGGTGAAGCCTTAACTTTTATGAAAAGGAGTTACCCTTTATCATTTGTAATTTTAAGTCAATTAAATAGAAACATAGATGACCCTAAACGTGCTATAGAAGGTACATATGGTAATTATGTTTTAGATTCTGATTTGTTTGGTGCTGATGCATTATTGCAACACGCTGATATTGTACTTGGTATTAATAAACCAGCTGCAAGAAAGATTAGATATTATGGGCCTGAAAGAATACAAATAACTGATCCTGAAACTTTAGTATTTCATTTCTTAAAGTGTAGAAATGGTGATACAAGAATGAGTTTCTTTAAGTTAGATAGAGATACTATAAGAATAGTAGAAATGGATATACCAATAAAATCAAATACAAATATACAAATATGAATACAAGACAAGAGAATACTAAGATTCTCATGGCAACACATTTGCCAACCTTTAAAAAACTAGGTATCAAAGATCCCTACTTTGTTGCTAAGTCTGCATGGGCTGCTCCAGGAGAAGACCTTAAAATGCAATTTTTTCCTAATGAACTTAAAATAGGTAAAGACATTTATACAGAACTTAGTGACTTTGAAGGTGTATCTGAAGATCCTACACACACTTTATATAAACTAAAGTATAATCCTTTTTATAAAGAGGAGTATCCTTTGGAACAAAAGACTAGTAAGTCTGGTAATGATTATGAAGTATACATAATTCCTATGGATGAGTTGGTTGCTGTTCTGCCTAATGGTACAGAAGTACCTTATGCAAAGTATCAAGAGCAACTAGAAAATCCTCCTGTAGAAACACAAGAAGCAGATTTTCCAAATTTTGCTAAAGAGTACTTAGAAGTTAGTTTAAAACCTAAATCAGATAATAAAGATGATTTAAAGGATGCACTAATTAAAGTAGGCGATGAATTAAGAAACTTATCTAATATATTATTAACTAAAATGAATAAATAAATATGAGTATAGTACTTCCAACTCAAAAAGTAAAAGCAGAAAGAGTAAATCCTAAAAGATTAATTATTTATAGTAAACCTAAAACAGGTAAAACAACTGCATATGCAGGTTTAAAGAACAATCTTATATTGGATCTTGAAAATGGCAGTGAGTATGTTGAAGCATTGAAAGTAAAAGTTAATAATTTACAAGAACTCTTGGATGCTGGTAAAGCTATAAAAGAAGCGGATAAACCATATGACTATGTAACAGTAGATACTGTAACTGCATTAGAAGAAATGGTAATGCCGCTAGCTATAAAATTATACAGAAAAACTCCAATGGGTAAAAACTTTGATGGAGATAGTGTAACTACACTACCTAATGGTGCTGGTTACTTGTATATTCGTCAAGCTTTCTTTCAAGTTTTAGATTTTATTGATACCTTAGCTCCATTCGTTATTTTATCAGGTCACATAAAAGACAAGGTAGTTGATGATAAGGGAGAGATGGTAATGTCTGCAAATATAGACTTAACTGGTAAGATAAAATCTTTAATTTGTGCAAATGCAGATGCAATTGGATACATGTATAGAAAAGGTAACCAAACCATTATTAATTTTAAAAATAATGATGGAGTTACATGCGGTGCTAGACCAGAGCACTTAAGAAATGAAGAGATAGTAATTTCTGAAATGAATGAAAATGGTGAGATAAAAACTCACTGGAATAAAATATATAAATAAATATTAATAATTAAAAAAAATCAAATGGGTTTAAGTACAACAGATTTAATAGCAGAAAGTGGTAGTAATAATCTACCTAAGACAATTTCTACAGGTAATCATGAATTAAAAATTAATGGTGTCAGATTAGAAGAATTTAAATTTATAGATGGCGCATATCATTTTATAATGGATATGGAAACTAAGCCAATAGATGGATTTGAAGGATTTATGAAAGATCCTAAAGATGAATCTAAAGGTAGATATGAAGGTCAAATTGGTAGAGTAAAAGCTAGTCAATATGCATTTGCAGATGGTGAAACTAAATCAGGAATTAAAATTCAAAGAGATAATTCTATAATGATGTTTCTAAAGAATTTAACTACTGCATTAGGCATTACTGATTGGTTTTTAGAACAAGACAATAAGCATGAAACAATTGAAGATTTTGTTAAAGCATTTAATGATGAAGCACCTTTTGCAGGAAAGTATCTGCATGTTTGTCTTGCTGGTAAAGAATATGAAAACAAATCTGGTTATATTGCATATGACTGTTGGTTTGCAAAAGCACAAAATAGAAAGTATGCATATGGAACAGATGAAAAGAGTGTTCTTAAATATGATGAAAGTAAACATCTAAAAAAGATAGAGAACAAGCCTGTTGAATCTTTTGATGATAATGATGACTTTGCTATTCCAAACAATGCAAGTTCTGATTTTAACCTAGACTAGTTAATACACTGTCAATTTAAAGGGGAATCAGAATAGGTTCCCCTTTATTAACTAAAACCATTTTTATGATTTCAACAAAAAATTTAATTTCTGATTTAGAAGATATTCCAGCTGGTTGGCCTTTTGAATACTACTTACAATTATCAGATCATTTAAATGGTCAAGATGTAAAAATAAAATCTATAATTAATACTAGAGAAAGAACACCTTCTATGTGTATTTATTTTGATACAACTACACATAGATATAAATTCAAGGATTTTTCTTCGGGTTTAGGTGGTGATTCTGTAGAATTAGTTAAGATATATTTTAATCTTAAAAGTCGTGGTGAAGCTGCTATGAAACTAATAGAAGATTATAATCAATATATATTAAATAATGATCATAATCCAATTCAAGAATATAAGCAGTATAGCAAATATCAGGTTACTGATTATGAAATTAGACATTGGACTACTATAGATCAAAAGTATTGGACTAAATTTAATATTGGTTCGAGACTTCTTGAAAAATATAATGTTGCTCCTTTGGATTATTATATAATGAGTAAAGAAGATGATAAAGGTAAGATAAGTTCAATTACTATAAAAGGACTCAGCATATATGGATATTTTAGAGATGATGGTACACTATATAAAATTTATCAACCAAAAGTTTCTGATAAAAAGTTTATTAAAGTTTGTAATTATATTCAAGGTTCTGATCAATTGAAGTATGATAAAAACTATTTAGTAATCACTTCTTCATTAAAAGACTTAATGGCTTTTACTAGGCTTAAGTTAAGTGATGCTGAATCAATCGCACCAGACAGTGAGAATACATTAATACCTGAACACATGTTAAAAAGAATAATAGATAAATACAAAAAAGTATTTGTTTTATTTGATAATGATGAAGCAGGTATTAGATCTATGAAAAGATATAAAGAAAAATATAATTTTGATTATGTAATACTTGATATGGAAAAAGATTTATCTGACTCTATTAAAAAATATGGTCTTTCTAAAACTAGAGATAAACTTCTTCCATTATTAAAACAATTAGTATGAGTTGGATATATAAAGCAATAGAATTTACTGATGCAATGATTCCTGAAGGAGCAGTAGGATTTGTGTATGAGATGGAAGCAATCATTGATGGTAAATCTGTAAGGTATGTGGGTAAAAAGAACTTTTTTAGTGTTAGAAAAAAAAGATTTGGCAAAAAAGCATTAGCTGAAATGACAGATAAAAGAACTAAAAAGTACACAATGATAACTAAACCTAATTATCAAAATTACTATAGTAGTAATAAGGTTCTGCAAGATGCCCGCAAAGCAGGAATTCCTATTAAAAGATATATGGTTAAGATATGTTTTTCTAAAACAGAACTAACATATGAAGAAACTAAATATCAGTTTAAAAGAGAAGTCCTTGAAAAAGAAGAATACCTAAATGGAAACATACTAGGAAAATTTTACAAAGGAAATATTTAAAATGAATAAACAAGATTCACTAAGTAAAACATCAAAAGACTTGATGTTAAAGGAACCGTATTATGGTTTCTTTTTGTTAATGTTGCATAAGTCATGGGATGACAAAATACAAACAGCTGGTGTCTGTAAAAATGGAATTAACTTTCAACTAATGATAAGTGAAAAGTTTTGGACAGCACTATCTGAAGAACATAGGCTTGGTCTATTAAAACATGAATTGCTTCATATTGCATTTCAACATCTGACCACATTTACAATGTTTGCAGATAAGAAACTTGCCAATATTGCAATGGATATGGAAATCAATCAATATATAAATAAAGATTGGTTGCCTGAAGGTGGTATTGATATAGATAATTATTCTGATTTAAATCTTGATAGACGTGCAGGTAGTAGATATTATTATGATAAGCTACAGCAAGCACAGAAAGATAAGAAAGAGCAAGGTAGTAGTGGTGATGAAAATATGGATAAACTTCTTGATGGTATGGAACAAGGTCAAATGACAGTTACCATAGATGAAAATGGCAACATTAAAGATGTTAATGTACCTAATCATGATTGGGAAGAGTTTGAAAATATGCCTGATGCTGAAAAGAAACTAATTGAAAAACAAGTTCAAAGAGTTTTAACAGAAGCTAAGGAACAAACTCTAAAGAAAAGAGGTTTTGTGCCAGGTGAGATTGAAGGTCTAATTGTACTAGAGGAAATCACACCACCTAAATTTAATTGGAAAAGATATATTAGAAGATTTACTGGTATATCTACAAAAATCTTTACTAGAAAACTTAGGAGAAAAGAGAATAAAAGATATTCTGATAATCCTGGTCTAAAAATAAAGATGAGACAGAACATGTTAGTTGGTATTGATACCTCAGGTTCTGTTTGTGATGATGAATTAAAAGAATTTATTAATGAAATACATCACTTGTATAAAGCAGGTGTTGATATTACAATTGCACAATGTGACTCCAGAATGCAATCCATTAAACAATATGATGGAAAGTTTGAACTAGAAGTTGCAGGTAGAGGCGGGACCAGTTTTGATCCTGTTCTAGAATATTTTGAAGAAAATAGAAAGTTTACAAGTTTGATTTACTTCACAGATGGTGAAGCATATACAAGTATAAAACCCAGGAAACCTATTCTATGGGTATTGTCAGAGAGATCTGATTTTAATGATGGCTTACCAGGAAAACAAATAAGATTAGAAATTTAAAAAAAAATTAAAAATTATGAGCAATAGCACACAGCTAAACGTAGATGAGTTAAAAGACTTCTTAAAACACATGGTGAAAAACAATCAGCACATTCAAAATGAAGGTAAAGTACCTGTTGCTGTAAACATTGAAGGTGATGCGGGCCTTGGTAAAACTTCTGCAAT
>Ga0208794_1000200_pt1 | contig 49026 bp, 48 predicted proteins | sample 32_taG_FD_184106 | JGI IMG/M metagenome (GOLD analysis project Ga0208794, IMG submission 184106) | Marine viral communities from the Gulf of Mexico - 32_GoM_OMZ_CsCl metaG (SPAdes) (version 2) | ecosystem: Environmental > Aquatic > Marine > Oceanic | place: Atlantic Ocean: Gulf of Mexico... | reverse complement strand
GCAGGCCGCGCGTGACCGGGTCGCCGCGCTGACCGAGACGGTGCGCGCCTACGAGACCGGTCTCGAGGCGCTGCGCGACGGGCTGCGGCGCGCCGCGATCCGCGAGCGGGCCATCGCGGTGGAACTCGACGCGCGGCGCGAGGAGATCGCGGCGCTTCTGGGCGCGCTGCAGGCGATGTCGCGCGCCCCGGCGCCGGCCTTGCTGTTGCACCCGGCGGGGCCGCTGGGCACCGCGCGTGCCGGCCTGATCGCCGCCGAGGTCACCCCGGCATTGCAGGCCGAGGCCGAGAAGCTGCGCCTCGACCTGCAGGAGGCGGCCGATCTCGCCGCTTTGCAGCAAAGCGCGATCGTCACGCTCGAAGAGGGGCTGGCCGGCGCCCAGGCCGCGCGCAGCGCGCTCTCCGAGGCGATCTCGGAGCGCACCGACCTGCCGCGCCGCTTCACCGAGGACCCGGTCGCCACGGCGCTGCTGATCGCCTCGACCGACACGCTCGACGCCTTTGCCTCCGGGCTAGCGCAGACGGTGGATGCCGAACTGTCGGCCAACGCGCCGGATGCCAGCGATCGCAAGGGATCGATTTCGCTGCCGGTGCAAGGACAGGTGCTGCGTGGCTTCGGGCAGGCCGACGCCGCCGGGGTGACCCGGCCCGGCCTCGTGATCGCGACCGCGCCGCGCAGCCTCGTCACCACGCCGGTCGCGGCGACGCTGCGGTTCCGCGGCGAGCTGCTCGATTACGGCAATGTCGCGATCCTCGAGCCGGCGGCAGGGGTTCTGGTGATTCTGGCCGGGCTCGCGGAGGTCTATGGCACCCCGGGTGAGATCCTGCCCGAGGGCGCGGCGGTGGGTCTGATGGGCGGAGAGCTGCCAGCCCCGCACGAAATCTTGACCGAAACGGCGCAGGGCGGTGGCGCGCCGCGCCCGGAAACGCTTTATCTGGAAGTGCGGGAGGGCGACACGCCGGTCGACCCCGCCACGTGGTTCGTGTCCGGCTGATCTGCCGGGGGCACGACGGAAACGGCCGCAGCGCCGGAAACGAGAGGGAAGGTCGCGCATGAGGAAACTGCTACTGGCCGCGCTGGGCGGAACCGCGCTCGGGCTGGTCGTCACGACGCAGGTGGCCGGGCCGCTCGTCGCGCAGGAGGCCGAGCGCAACGCCAGCGTCTATGAACAGCTCGACCTGTTCGGAGACATCTTCGAACGGATCCGCGCCGAATATGTCGAGGAAGTCGAGGAGAGCGAGCTGATCGAGGCCGCGATCAACGGCATGCTGACATCGCTCGACCCGCATTCTTCCTACCTGTCGCCCGAGGATGCCGCCGACATGCGCACCCAGACGCGCGGCGAATTCGGCGGCCTCGGAATCGAGGTCACTCAGGAGGAGGGGATCGTCAAGGTCGTCTCGCCGATGGACGGCACCCCCGCCGACGCCGCCGGCATCCTCGCCGGTGACTTCATCACCGCCGTCGATGGCGAGAGCGTGCTCGGTCTGACCCTCGACGAGGCGGTCGACCTGATGCGCGGGCCGGTCGGCTCCGAGATCATCATCACCGTGGTGCGCGAGGGCGAGGAAGAGCCCTTTGACGTCTCGATCATCCGCGACACGATCAAGCTCAACGCCGTGCGCGCCCGGACCGAGGGCGACACCATCGTGGTCCGCGTCACCACCTTCAACGACCAGACCTATCCCGACCTGAAGAAGGGTCTGGCCGAGGAGATCGAGAAGGCTGGCGGGCTCGACAATGTCAACGGCGTGGTGCTCGACCTGCGCAACAACCCCGGCGGTCTGCTGAACCAGGCGATCTACGTCTCCGACGCCTTCCTCGAGGCGGGCGAGATCGTCTCGACCCGTGGCCGCGACGTGATCCAGTCCGAGCGCAACAACGCCACCCCCGGCGACCTGATCGATGGCAAGCCGATGGTGGTGCTGGTCAATGGCGGCTCCGCCTCGGCCTCCGAGATCGTCGCCGGCGCGCTGCAGGACCATCGCCGCGCCATCGTCGTCGGCACCCAGAGCTTCGGCAAGGGCTCGGTCCAGACGGTGATGCCGCTGCGGGGCGAGGGCGCGATGCGGCTGACCACGGCGCGCTACTACACGCCGTCGGGTCGCTCGATCCAGGCGCTGGGCATCTCGCCCGACATCATCGTCGAGCAGCCCCGGCCCAAGCCCGTCGCGGAGACCGAGGAGGAGAACACGACGCCGCGTCCGCTGCGGTCGGAGGCCGATCTGCGCGGCAGTCTCGACAATGACAGCCTGACCGAGGACGAGATCAAGCAGCTCGAGGCCGACCGCGAGCGGGCCGAGAAGGCGGCGGAACTGCGCGAGCAGGACTACCAGCTCGCCTATGCGATCGATATCCTCAAGGGCCTCTCCGCGCTCGGTCCCCGGTCGCTGCCCGATCCCGAGAAGCGGGCCGAGGCCGCGGAGGAGGAGGAGGCGCAGTGAGGCCATCCAGCATCGCCGCGCTGCCGTTCCGCCCCTGCGTGGGCGTCATGCTGGTCAATGCCGAGGGCAAGGTCTTCGTCGGCCAGCGGATCGATCGCGACCAGGATGCCTGGCAGATGCCGCAAGGCGGCATCGACCCGGGCGAGGACGTGACCGGGGCGGCGCTGCGCGAGCTGCGGGAGGAGACCGGCGTGACGCCCGACAAGGTGATCATGGTGGCCCAGACCGAGGCGCCGCTGCGTTATGATCTGCCCGCCGACGTGGTGCCGCATATCTGGGGCGGCCGCTATCGCGGCCAAGCCCAGACATGGGTGCTGATGCGCTTCACGGGGCGGGATTCCGACATCGACATCGCCACTGAGCACCCGGAGTTCAGCGCATGGAAATGGATCGACCCCGCCGAGCTGGTCTCGGCCATCGTGCCCTTCAAGCGGCGCGTCTACGAACAGGTGCTGGAGCAGCTCGGGCCGCTGGTCTGAGCCTCGTTCTGGCAGCGGTGGCGCAGCCCGCCACCGCCCTGTCCTGCCTCGTGCCCGACCCGATCCGCAGCTTCGCGGAGATTCACGCCGCGCCCGAAAGCTACCGCGCCTATGTCGGCAGCTTCGCCTTCGACGCGGACAAGCTGCCACCGATGCAGGATCTGTCGCAGCCGGTGACCGCGACCCCGAATCCGGTGCCGGCCGAGTTCACCGGTCGCCAACTCGGGCCGACCGGCTTCGACACGCCGGTGGAGGCGCCGATGATCCTTCAGCCCTCCTGCGCCGGGCCCTGGTGCGGCAGTCTTTCTCCCGGCGACGAGGTGCTGGTCTTCGCGCGCGAGGAGGACGGGAAGCTGATCGTCGATCTCGAACCCTGCCCGGGCAAGGTGCAGGGCTCGCCGGATGCCGCCATGCGCGAAAGGCTGGCCGCCTGCATGCGCGGCGAGGACTGCCTGCCGGACCAATGAGCGAGATGCCGGTCCGGATCGAGCCGATCTCCCCGGAGGATGTCGAGGATTTCCGCGCGGCGCTCGATTCCGTGGCGCGGGAGAGGCTCTACCTCGCGGCCTTCGAGGCGCCGCCGATCGAACAGGTGCACGCCTTCGTCGAGACCAATCTGCGCGAGGGCAACCCGCATGTCGTGGCCCGCGGCGACGAACGTCTCCTCGGCTGGTGCGACATCACCCGCCATCGCTCGCCGCTGCGGGCGCATTGCGGCGTGCTCGGCATGGGGGTCGTGGCCGGGCATCGTGGCGCCGGGATCGGGCGGGCGCTTCTGGGCGCCGCGCTCAGCGCGGCGCGGGTGGCAGGCATGCTGCGGGTCGAGCTGGAGGTACGCGGCTCCAACACCCCGGCCATCGCGCTCTACGAGCGGATGGGCTTTCGCCACGAGGGGCGAAAGATCGCCGCCTGCCGCTTCGATGGGACGACCGACGACATGCTGATCATGGGGCTGGTCTGGCCGGAGCCGGGGCCTGCGAGGGTGGCGGGCTGAACCGCCACCCCGGCGTTCAGCGCAGCCGCTTGAGCAGCAACTCCGAGGCGAAGCCGTCGACCGGCAGGCCGTTGACCTGCTGGTAGCGGCGGATCGCGGCGGTGGTGTTCGGGCCGATGATGCCGTCGGCACCGCCGGTGTCGAAACCCAGCGCGGTCAGGCGGCGCTGCACCTCGGAACGCTCGGCCCGGTTCAGCGCCCGGCCGGTGGCCATCGGCGTGCGGAACGGCCCGGCTCCGGCGATCCGGTCGCCCAGATGGCCGACGCCGATCGCATAGGCATCGGCGGCGTTGTAGCGCTTGATGACGTCGAAGTTCTTGAAGGTCATGAAGGCCGCGCCCTGCGCGCCCTCGGGCACCAGGATCTCGGCCGCGCCGAAATCGCCGATCCGCCCGCCGGTCGCCGCCTGCACGCCCAGCGCCTGCCATTCGGCGGCGCTCTTCTTGGTGCCGCCGGCAAGGCCGTAGTTGAAGCCCGCTGGCAGCACCACCTCGACGCCCCATGGCTGGCCCCGGCGCCAGCCGAAGCTGGAAAGGTATTTCGCGGTCGAGGCGAGACCGTCGGTCGGGTCGTCCGACCAGATGTCGCGCCGCCCGTCGCCGCGGAAATCGGCAGCGTAGGCCTCGTAGGAGGTGGGGATGAACTGGGTGTGGCCCATCGCCCCGGCCCAGCTGCCCTTCATGTTCTCGGGGCTGACATCGCCGTTCTGCAGGATCTTGAGCGCCGAGGTGAGCTGCTGCTCGAAGAAGCGGCCCCTGCGGCCCTCATAGGCGAGGGTCGCGAGCGCCGAGACCACGGGCACGTCGCCGCGCCGCTTGCCGAAATTGCTCTCCATGCCCCAGACCGCGAGCACGGTCTGCCGGTCGACGCCGTAGCGGGCCTCGATCTCCGACAGCAGGCTCGAATATTGCGACAGCATCGCCCGGCCGGTCTCGACACGGGTGTCGGAGGCGGCGGTGGAGAGGTACTCGCCCAGAGTCTTGGTGAACTCGGCCTGGTTGCGGTCCTTCTCGATCACGCCGGGGATGTAGCCGGCGGAGGCGAAGGCGCGGTCGAATGTGGCGCCGGAGACGCCGGCCGACAGCGCGCGCGGGCGATAGCCTGCGACCCAGTTCGAAAAACCGGCATTGGGGCGGGGGCGCATGTTCTCGTCCATCTTTTCCGCGCGGGCGGGGGGGCGGAGCGAGCTGTCGAGGGGTCCGGAGACCGCCCCGCACGAGGCCAGCGCCGCGAGTGCGAGACCCAGAAGGCCCGCCCGTCCAAATGTCGTCAAGTTCCGCACCGACTGCTCCTTTTCGTTTGTGGCAGCACTACCGCGATGCAGGTGAGTCGCCACAGGGGCGCGGCGCCGGGCGGCGGGAAATCGCCTAGAGCGGTAGCGGCCCACCGACGCGCGCCATCTCGGCATGGGCGCGGGCGATCTCGGCGTCGCGGCCCGCCCCGAGCAGCGCCATGACCCGGCCGTCCCGGATGAAGCGCGCGACGAAATCGCCGGATGCCTCGCCGTCGATGCGTATCTCGTCCCAATCCTCGGCATGGCCGAGATAGCGGTATTGCCGGCCCAGCGCGGTCCAGAAGAAGGGGATGTCCGGCGCGCCGGTGTCGTGTCCCAGCATGGCCCGCGCCGCGCGCGCGCCGTGCTGACGCGCGAGCCGCCAATGCTCGATCCGGGTGCGGCCCCATGGGGTCGGCAGGCGGGCGACGTCGCCCGCGGCCCAGACCCCCTCCAGCCCCTCGACCGCGAGGTCTGGACCGGTTGCCAGCCCGCCATCATCCTCGGGCGACAGCCCCTCGATATCGGTGGCGGGCCGCACGCCTATGGCGAGCAGCACCAGATCGGCGTCGAGCCGGGTCCCGTCCTCAAGCCGCACCGCCGCGACCCGGCCCTCGCCCTCGAACCCGGCAACTTTCGCGCCGGTGACGAAGCGCACGCCCTTGGCCTCATGCTCGGCCATGATCGCCCGGCCCACCGCTTCGCCCACGACCCGGGCCAACGGCACCGCTTCGCGCAGCGCGACGGTGACCTCGAGCCCGCGCTTGGCGAGGCTCAGCGCCGCCTCCATGCCGGTGAAACCGCCGCCGACCACGACGGCCCGGCGCGCCGTGCCGGCATCGCGAGCCAGCACCTCGCCCTCTTGGCGGGAGCGCAGGTGGTGCAGCCCGCCCAGGTCGCTGCCGGGCAGGTCGAGGCGGTTGGCGGTGCCGCCGGTGGCGATCAGCAGCGAATCGTAGCCATGCACCGCGCCGGTTTCCGTACGGATCTCGTGCCGGGCCGCGTCGATTGCCGCGACGCGGCCCTCGATCAGGTCGATGTCGCGCGCGGCCAGCGCCTCCGGCGGCGTCAGGGTGAGATGACGCGGCAGGTCGCCCGTAGCCAGCACCGCCTTGCTGAGCAAGGTGCGGTCATAGGGCGGTTGTCCCTCGGGCGAGATCATCGCGATGCTGCCCTCGAAGCCCTCCTCGCGCAGGGTCAGTGCGCAGGCATCGGCGGCGGCGCCGGTACCCGCGATGACGACTCGGCGGTTGTCCGCGCCGCGCCGCACATGCGGCGGGGCGGGATGCGGATCGGTCCCCTCGGGGATCTCCACGGTCACCCGCCCATCCGCGATGGCGACCGGGTAGCGGGCCAGATCGCCATGACCCGGCGGCTGGGTCTGCCGGCCGGTCGAGATGTCGAAGCAGGCATGGTGGAACGGGCAGATCAGCCGGTCGCCCTCCAGATGCCCCTTGGAGAGGGGCAGTCCGAAATGCGGGCAGGCATGGGCCAGCGCCGTCACCTCCGACCCGCGCCGGATCACCAGGATGGCGGTCTCGCCCGCCATCGCCTTGATCGGGCGGTTCTCCTCGAAATCCTCGAGCGTGCCGATATCGTGCCGTGCCATGTCGCCCTCCGCCGGTAGCTCTGGGCGAACCGGCGGAGGGGCAGGTGGTTCCGGCTCAGCGCTTGCGGGTGACCTTGCGCTTTTCCTTCTTGGCCTTGGCCGCCGCCTTCTTCTTGGCGGCGCCGAGCTTGCGCTTGGCCGGTTTGCCGGAGCGGCGGGAGGGGCCACGCGGCATGGTCGCGCCGTCGATCTCCACCAGCTCCGCGATCAGCCCGCCGGAGATCGGCGCGGCCTCGACGAGGCGCGCGGTGACGCGCTGTCCCAGCGCGATCACCCGGCCGCTGTCCGAGCCCATCAGGGTCTGGTCCTCGGCGTCGAAGTGGAAGAACTCGTTGCCCAGCGAGCGGATCGGCACCAGCGCGTCGGCGCCGGTCTCGTCGAGCTTTACGAAGACGCCGAAGCGGGCGATGCCGCTGATCCTTCCGGGCAGCTCCGCGCCGATCCGGTCGGACATAAAGGCGGCGAGGTAGCGGTCGGTGGTGTCGCGCTCGGCCAGCATCGAGCGGCGCTCGGTGTCTGAGATCTGCTTGGCGGTGGCGTCGAGCTGTTCGATGTCGACCGGCGACAGCCCGTCCTTGCCCCAGCCATGGGCCGAGATCAGGCCGCGATGCACGATCAGGTCGGAGTAGCGCCGGATCGGCGAGGTGAAATGGGCGTAATTGGCGAGCGCCAAGCCGAAATGCCCGAAATTCTCGGGGTTGTAATAGGCTTGGGTCATCGAGCGCAGCGTGGCGAGGTTGATCAGCTCGTCGGTCTCGGTGCCCTCGGCCTGGGCCAGCAGCCGGTTGAGATGCGCGGTCTTGAGCACCTGCCCCTTGGCCAGCACCAGCCCCGCCCCCTTGGCCACTTCGCGCAGCGCGTCGAGCTTGTCGGGGTTGGGCTCCTCGTGGACGCGGAACAGCAGCGGCGTGCGCTTGGCGATCAGCGTCTCGGCGGCGCAGACATTGGCCAGCACCATGAACTCCTCGATCAGCCGATGCGCGTCGAGCCGGTCCTTGAAGGAGATCGAGGTCACCTGGCCCATCTCGTTCAGCTCGATCCGCCGCTCGGGCAGGTCGAGCTCCAGCGGCTGGCGCCGGTCACGGGCCTTCACCAGCGCCGCATAGGCCGCCCAGAGCGGGCGCAGCACCGTGTCGAGCAGGGTGGCGGCGCGGTCGCTGGGCTGGCCGTCGATGGCCTCCTGCGCCTCTTCGTAGGAGAGCGAGGCGGCCGAGCGCATCAGCGCCCGTTCGAAGCGGTGGTCGAGCTTGTGGCCCTCGGCGTCGATGCGGATGCGCAGCGCGATCACCGCGCGCGGCACGCCCTCATGCAGCGAGCACAGATCGCCCGAGAGCCGGTCGGGCAGCATCGGCACCACCCGGTCCGGGAAATAGGTGGAGTTGCCGCGCTTGCGCGCCTCGCGGTCGAGCTCGGAGCCCGGCGTGACGTAGTGAGCGACGTCGGCGATCGCGACCCAGAGGACGTGGCCGCCCTCGTTGTCGAGCGCGTCGTCGGGCTGGGCCAACACCGCGTCGTCATGGTCACGCGCATCCGACGGGTCGATGGTGACGAGCGGCAGTTCGCGCAGATCCACGCGGCCCTTGAGGCCGGCGGGCTTCATCTTGTCGGTCTCGGCCAGAACCGCGTCGGGGAAATGGTCGGGGATGCCGTGCTGGTGGATCGCGATCAGCGAGACGGCGCGCGGGGCGGAGGGGTCGCCGAGCCGCGAGGTCACGCGCGCCTTGGGCAGGCCGAGCCGGCCCTTGGGGCCCGACTGCTCGGCCTCCACGAGCTCGCCATCCTTGGCGCCGTGCTCGGCCCCGGCGGGGACGATCCACTGTTTGTCGACGCCCTTGTCGATCGGCATGATGTGGCCGCCCTCGGAGCTCTTCTTGAAGATGCCGAGGATGCGCAGCGGGTTGGTGCCGATCTTGCGGATCAGCCGCGCGGTGTAGTCCTGATCCTCGCCCGGGGTGGCGGTGAGCTTGGCGAGGATGCGGTCGCCCGCGCCCAGGCTCGCATCGCTCTCGCGGGGCAGGATCAGGACGGTCGGTTCGGCGCCTTCGCCATGCCATTCCAGCGGCCGCGCCCAGAGATCGCCATCCGGATCGGGCGGCAGCACCGAGAGCACCGAGACGGGCGGCAGCCGGTCCGGGTCGCGATAGGTCCGGCGCTTCTTCTGGAGATGCCCCTCATCCTCGAGATCGCGCAGCAGGCGCTTGAGGTCGATCCGCGCCGCGCCCTTGATGCCGAAGGCACGGGCGATGTCGCGTTTCGCGGTCTGGGTCGGGTTGTCGGAGATCCACTGCAGGATCTCCTCGCGGGAGGGCAATCTGTTCATGCGCAGCAGGTAGCACGCACATGGGGGGTCGTCACGCGATCACGTGGCGAAGCCTCAGCGGTCGAGCCGCTTCTCCATGTCGCGATGCGGGATGCCGGCATCGTCGTATTCCGGGCCATAGGCGGTGTAGCCGAGCTTCTCGTAGAAAGGCAGGGCCTGGGTCTGGGCCGAGAGGTAGAGCCGGGTGACGCCGGGCCGCGAGCGCAGCGCCTCCTCGGCCTGGCGCATGATCGCGGCGCCGAGCCCGGTGCCGCGATGCTCGCGCAGCACCGCCACCCGGCCGATCTTGCCGGTTTCGCCGCGGATCAGCAGCCGTGCGGTGCCGGCGGGCTTGCCGTCGCAGGTGGCGATCAGGTGGATCGCCTCGGCGTCGAGCCCGTCCATCTCGTCGGCTTCGGAGACGTTCTGCTCCTCGATGAAGACGGTGCGGCGCAGCGCGTGGCAATTAGTGAGGTCGGTGGTCTCGGTGATCTCGTGTTTCACGTGAAGTAGTCCTTGAGGATGCGGGCATAGACCGATTTCAACCGGTGGATCTGGGCGATCTCCACCCGCTCGTCGACCTGATGCATGGTCTGGCCGACGAGGCCGAACTCGACCACCGGGCAATGGGCCTTCACGAAGCGCGCATCCGACGTGCCGCCGGTGGTCGACAGCGCCGGGCGCAGCCCGGTCTCGGCCTCGACCGCGCCCGCCACCAGTTCCGACAGCCGGCCCGGCGGGGTCAGGAAGGCCTCGCCGGAGACCTTCACCTCGAGCCCGATCTCGACGCCGAACTCCTCGGCCACCCAGTCGGCCTCAGCGCGGAGCCATTCGGTCAGCTTGGTGCCGCTGTGCAGGTCGTTGAAGCGGATGTTGAGCGTGGCACGGCACTGGCGCGGGATCACGTTGGTGGCCGGGTTGCCGGTGTCGATGGTCACCACGGCCAGCGTCGAGGTGTCGAAATGCTCGGTGCCCTGGTCGAGCGCGTGGCTCGACAGGTGGTCGACCAGCCGCGCCATCGCCGGGATCGGGTTGTTGGCGCGGTGCGGATAGGCGGAATGGCCCTGCACCCCGGTGACGGTAAGAAAGGCGTTGAGCGAGCCGCGCCGGCCGATCTTGATCATCTCGCCGAAGGTCTCGGGGCAGGTCGGCTCGCCCACGAGGCAGACATCCATCCGCTCGCCCGCCTCGTCCATCCAGTCGAGCAGCGCGGTCGTGCCGTCGCGGGCCTCGCCCTCCTCGTCGCCGGTGATGGCGAGGATCACCGCGCCCTCGGGGGGCGTCTCGCGGACGAAGTCGATGGCGGCGGCGACGAAGGCCGCGACGCCCGATTTCATGTCGCAGGCGCCACGGCCATAGAGCTGGCCGTCCTTTTCCTCGGCGCCGAAGGGATCGACCGACCAGTCGCCGCGATTGCCCACCGGGACGACGTCGGTGTGGCCGTTGAATCCGAAGGTCCTCGTCGCGCCCTTCTCGCCCCAGCGGGCGAAGAGGTTGGCGACATCGTCGCGATCGACGCGGATGCAGTCGAACCCGGCCGCCTCCAGCTCCTGCTGCAGCAACACCAGCGCGCCGCCCTCCTCGGGCGTGACCGAGGGGCAGCGGATCAGCCGCGCGGTCAGGTCGGCGGGGTCGATGGTCTGGGGCATCCGGTCACTCCTTCGATTGGCGAAGGGGTAGCGCGGGGCGGGCATGGTTTCAATCTCGCCCGCTCGGACGCGATCAGTGCACCGTGTCGGAGCCGCCCTTGGCGTCCTCGTAGAAGGGGGTCATCTGCGCCACGATCACCGAGTTCTCCTCGAGGGCGCGGCCCATCAGCGTGCGCTCCTCTTCGTCGATGTCGTGGCCCTCGGCCAGCCGTTCGTCGAGCGTGCCGTAGCCGGTGACGTCGAGCGGCGCGAGATCGGCCTGTTTGAGGATGGCCACGGTCTCGCGCACCGCCTCGGCCTCGTCCACGCCCGAGGCGTAGCACATCAGCGCGGCGCCGGTCGCGCCCTCGGGCAGCCCGTCACCGTTCCTGCGACCGACCTCGACCAGCAGCGTGTAGACCTGCTGCTCGCGCTTCGGCTTGTCCTTCTTCTCGGCCATGGCGCCCTCCATCTGCTGGGCCTGCAGGTGGCACCCAAGCGCCCCGGACGCAAGACCCCGCGCCGTTGCCGGCGCGGGGTCCGAAGGCGTCGTCGTTCGAAGCGTCAGGCGCGTTTGCCGCGCACCAGCCGCGCCAGGAAGATCAGGATGCAGGCGCCGATGAAGCCCGCGATCAGCGAACCGAGCCAGCCGACCAGCGCCTCGCCCATAATCAGGCTCAGCAGCCAGTTGAACAGGATCGCGCCGAGGATCCCGATGATGATGTTCATCAGAAGGCCCATATCCGCCTTCATCACTTTCTCGGCCAGCCATCCGGCGATCGCGCCGATGATGATGGTCATGAACCAGCCCACACCCGTCATGTCGTCCACTCCAATATTCCGACCGGCATGCCCGGTCTTTCCAAGCGTGAACACGCGAAGGTGAGGTTGCGTTCCGAACCTATCCGTTCAGCACTTCGATCGTGGCCGCGATCCCATAAACCGCGAGCATCGCGACGCTTTCGAAGCCGATCCGGGCCGGGCCCTCGCGCTGCCGGGCGATCAGGCCGGCCAGCAGGATGCCTGTCATCAGCAGGCCGGTGCCGAGCCAGTAGAGGTCGGTGGTGCCGACCGCGTGGTAGAGCGAACCCTCGCGCAGGCTGACGTCAGAGATCACCAGGAACAGCGTGTCGAAGGTGTTGCCGCCGATGATGCCGCCCACCGCGAGCTGCAGCGCGCCGCGGCGCACCGCGACGATGGTGGTGACGAATTCGGGCAGCGAGGTGACGACGGCGGTGATCAGCGAGCCGACGAGGCTCGAACGCAGCCCGAAGCGTTCGATGAAGGTGCTGCCGACCTGCGCGATCACGAAGCCGCCCAACCCCATCACCGCGACCAGCGCCGCGAAGCGCAGCGCCGGGCCGGTGACGGAGCGCCCCGCCTCGTCGTCATCCTCGGGCTCGTCGGTTCGGGTCTCGGAAGTCATCACCGGCCGCCACATCGGCTTCTCCGACACCCGGGCCGAGACGCGCACGCCGTAGAGATAGGTGAGAAACAGCGCCACCGAGACGGGGTGCACGCCGAAATAGGCGACCTCGGGCCCGGCGATCGCACAGAGCGGCAGGCTGAGCAGGATCATCAGCATTACCGCCTGGAACAGGTTGGCCGGTTCGGCCGCGGCATGTTCGAGATTGGCGCGCCGGTAGATCAGGTCGGCGATGGCGAGAAACAGGGTCTGTGCCGCGATTCCGCCCACCGCGTTCGAGAAGGCGAAGGAAGCGTCGCCGTTCAGCGCGGCGTTGACCGAGACCACCACACCAGCCAGCGAGGTCGCGCCGCCGAGGATGATCCCGCCCGCCATCGCCTCGCCCATCCGGGTCCGGTCGGCGATGATGTCGGCCAGCCGCGTGGCCCGGATCGAGGAGAAGATGACGGCCGCAGCAGCAAGGGCGAAGGCGACCAGAAGAAGCGGAAGGGGCAGGTTCTGGATCATGGCGGCCCAAGCGCATGGGCGGGAACGGGGTTCCGCCCATCGGGCCGGTTTCGCGAATCCGGTGCCGTTGATACCAAAAAGGGGCGCCGTGGCGCCCCTTCTCTTCGATGGTTGTTGCGCCGCGGCTCAGTCGCGCAGCAGCTCGTTGATGCCGGTCTTGGAGCGGGTCTGGGCATCGACCTTCTTGACGATCACGGCGCAGTAGAGGTTCACGCCGCCCTTGGAGGGCAGCGAGCCCGAGACCACGACCGAGTAGGGCGGGATCTCGCCATAGGTGACTTCGCCGGTCTCGCGGTCGAAGATCTTGGTCGACTTGCCGATATAGACACCCATGCCGAGCACCGAGCCCTCGCGCACGATGCAGCCCTCGACCACCTCGGAGCGGGCGCCGATGAAGCAGTTGTCCTCGATGATGGTCGGGTCGGCCTGCAGCGGCTCGAGCACGCCGCCGATGCCGACGCCGCCCGAAAGGTGCACGTTCTTGCCGATCTGGGCGCAGGAGCCGACCGTGGCCCAGGTGTCGACCATCGTGCCCGAATCGACATAGGCGCCGAGATTGACGAAGGACGGCATCAGCACCACGCCGGGCGCGATGTAGGCCGATTTGCGGACCACGGCGTTGGGCACCGCGCGGAAGCCCGCATCGCGCCAGCGGTTCTCGCCCCAGCCGGCGAACTTGCTGTCGACCTTGTCCCACCAGCCGCCGCCCTGCGGGCCACCGGCCTGCATCTCCATGTCCTTGATGCGGAAGCCCAGCAGCACCGCCTTCTTGGCCCACTGGTTCACGTGCCAGTCGTTGCCGCGCTTTTCGGCGACGCGCAGCGCGCCGCTGTCGAGCGCGTTCAGCGTGTCGAGGATCGCCTCGCGGGTTTCGCCACCCGTGGCGGGGGTAATCGTGTCGCGCGCCTCCCAGGCGGCCTCGATCGCGGTTTCGAGCTGGGCGGTGTCGGTATCGGCCATGGGATGGGCTCCGGTTTGTGATGCGGCTCGGGGGCGGCTATAGACCGGATGCGGTAATCGGCGCAACGCGCCCTAGGGTAAGGGACCGGCATGACCAAGGACAGACGACACCTGATGCGCGACAGCCAGGAGGACCAGCGCACCGCAGGGCAGGTCCCGCAGACGCCGCAGACCACCTCTCCCTCCTACCGGCTGGCCTTCACCGACGAGGATTTCCTGCTGCGTGACGACCTGCGTCCGGTCCGCTGGCAGCTCGAACTTCTCAAGCCCGAGCTGCTGATGAACGAGGCCGGGGTGCATTCGACCGTGGTGCTGTTCGGCGGCGCGCGGATTCCCGAGCCCGCCAAGAAGCACACGGCGCGGACCCAGACGCTGGCGGAGCTGTCGGCGTTCTACGAGGAGGCGCGGCTCTTTGCACGGCGCGTCACCGAATGGTCGCTGGAGACCGGCGGCAGCGAGAACGTCATCGTGACCGGCGGCGGCCCGGGCGTGATGGAGGCGGGCAACCGCGGCGCGGAGGAGGCGGGCGGCCGCTCGGTCGGGCTCAACATCGTGTTGCCGCACGAGCAGGCGCCCAACCCCTATGTCACGCCGGAACTGGCGTTCAACTTCCACTACTTCGCGATCCGCAAGATGCATTTCCTGATGCGCGCCAAGGCGGTCTGCGTGTTCCCCGGCGGCTTCGGCACGCTCGACGAGCTGTTCGAGACGCTGACGCTGATCCAGACCGGGCGGATGAAGCGCGTGCCCTTCCTGCTCTTCGGTCGGGCCTTCTGGGAGAAGATCGTGAACTGGGAGGCGCTGGCCGAGGCCGGCACCATCGCCGAAGAGGATCTGCAGCTGTTCAAGTTCGTGGAAACCGCCGACGAGGCCTTCGAGGCGATGCGCAGTTGGACCCATGCGGGCGAGCGGCGCGAGCATATCCCCGGCCGGGCAGAATAACGCTCCGCCGCGAAGGGGCGTCTTCGCGGCAGGGTGAGGGCGGGGCGCGCCGCTCCGCCTCACCCTTCCGAGCTTGCGCGACCGGCTGGTTTGACCTGTCGCGCCTTCAGGCCTTGGACAGCTCGGAGCCGCTCTTGAGCACCTCGTCGCCGTCCTCCTGCTCGATCAGGTAGGCGGGTTCGTCCTCGCTGGCGTTGCGGGTGATCTCCGAGCCCTTGATCGTGCGGGTGATCTTGCGCGTGTAGACCTTGGTGATCTTGCCGCTACCGGTGCCGTTGGCCCAGTTCCACGTCACCTTGTCACCTGTCGAATAGCTCATGGCCGTGCCTCCGCTGCGGGGATGCACGGCCAACTGGCCAGTCGGGTGGCGGTTCCTCAGGCGGTGGCGCGGGGCTTGGCGCCGGTCTGACCCTGGCGCGCCTGGTTCGCGGCCTGGGCCAGCATCCGCAGCTCTGCCTGGTTGCGACCGATCCGCATGCGCAGCGCTTCCGGCAGCTCCTCGACGGATTTGCCCTTGGCCTGCTCCGCGAGGTCGCGGGTCTGTGCCATCAGCGCGGTGGCGCGCATCTCGCGGTTGGCCTTGGTGCGCGCGGGCACCAGGAAGAGCGGCGTCAGCGTCTTCAGCTCTGGCTTCTCGGCGATCAGCGCGTCGTAGCCCCCCTGGTCGTGGATCGCCGTGATCTCGTGGTGAAAGCCGATCTGTCCGGGCACCAGCAGATAGGCCTGCAGGTTCCGGCTGGCGTTGCGAAGCCGCAGCACCGAGTGCTCGACATGCATCTTCACCGTGAAGGAGGCCACCGGGCGGAGCGGGTCGAACTCCTTGGGCAGGATCTTCTGCGGCATGCCCAGAAGCCGCGCCATCGCCTTGAGCACGTCGATGGTCGACTTCACGTTCAGCGCCTTGAGGAACCGCTCACCGGAGGTGCGCGAGGCGCTCTCGTTCTTCTCGGCGCCCTCGCCCTTGGGCACGAAGAAGGAGAGGCCGTTGGCCAGCGGGATCGCGCCGTTCTGGGTCACCGGGCCTGTGTTCTTGCCCTCCTGCGCGGCTGCGTCCCACGCATACACGTCGCGCCAGACCGCCTTGGCGATCACCGGATCGCCGAGGATCGCCTCCCGCAGGGCGGGCTCCACCGCCGTGACCTCGAACTCGATCCCGTTGAGCTTGATCTTCACCGCTCTCTCCCCCTGATAGCGCCCGGTTGGTCCGGCGCCTTATCCCTGTACTTCGGCCGCGATCTCGGCGCGGCTCTTGCGGGCGCGCTCGGTCGCGGATTTGAGCTGGCCGCAGGCGGCCATGATGTCCTCGCCGCGCGGCGTGCGGATCGGGCTCGCATAGCCCGCCTTGTAGATGATGTCGGCAAAGGCGTGGATGCGGTTGTTCGACGAGCGCTGGTAGGGCGAACCGGGCCATTCGTTGAAGGGGATCAGGTTGATCTTGGCCGGGATGCCCTCGATCAGCTTGACCAAGCGACGCGCATCCTCGTCGCTGTCGTTCACGTCCTTGAGCATCACGTATTCGAAGGTGATGCGCTCCGAGTTCGACAGCTTGGGATAGGACTTCAGCGCCTCGAGCAGCTTCTCGATGTTCCACTTCTTGTTGATCGGCACCAGCTTGTCGCGCACCTCGTCGGTGGTGGCATGGAAGCTGACGGCGAGCATGCAGCCGATCTCTTCGGCCGTGCGCGCGATCTCAGGCACGACGCCGCTGGTCGAGAGCGTGATGCGACGGCGCGACAGGGCGATGCCCTCGCCATCCATGGCGATCTTCATCGCGTCGCGCACGCCCTCGAAATTGTAGAGCGGCTCGCCCATGCCCATCAGCACGATGTTCGACAGAAGCCGCGTCTCGTCCTTGGGCGCGCCCGGCTGCGGCCATTCGCCGAGGTCGTCGCGCGCCAGCATCACCTGGCCCACGATCTCGGCCGGGGTCAGGTTGCGGACCAGCTTCTGGGTGCCGGTATGGCAGAACGAACAGGTCAGCGTGCAGCCCACCTGGCTGGAGATGCACAGCGTGCCGCGATCCTCTTCGGGGATATAGACCGTCTCGACCTCGTGGCCGCCGGCGATCCGGACCAGATACTTGCGGGTGCCGTCGGAGGAGACCTGCTTGGAGACGATCTCGGGCAGGGAGATGACGAAGTTGCGAGCCAGCAGCTCGCGATAGGGCTTGGCGAGGTTGGTCATCGCATCGAAATCGCGCACGCCCCAGTGGTAGATCCACTGCCAGATCTGGTTCACCCGCATCTTCGCCTGCTTTTCGGGCGTGCCGGCCGCGATCAGCGCATCGCGCATCGCCTCGCGGCGCAGGCCGACGAGGTTGGTCGGACCTTCCGGCGTCTTGCGCGGGATGGTGTGGACGTCCTGGGTGATGGGGGCGGTCGGTGTGACGGGGGCGGTCATCGGGGGTACCTCGGGGCCGGGGCTGCCCGGCTCATATGGGAAAGCGGGCCCGGTCATCAAGGAAAACCGGACCCGCTCTCATGTCATGGGGCCGCCCCGGAAGGGCGGTGGATCAGCTGGTGCAGCGCTTGGCGGCCTCGTCCACGGCCGCGGTGAAGCCCAGCAGCGAGAAGGTGTCCTTGGTCTGGGTGCCGCGACCGGACACGCCGGTCAGCACGGCCTCGGCGCCGCGCTTCATCGCCGCGACGATGGCCGCGTCGTCCTGCGGCGTCGCGGGCCAGGCCCAGTCGCCCTCGGTGAAGAGCTGGAAGTCCTGCCCGCCGACTTCAAGCGTCACGGTCGAGCCGGATGCGAAGGGGTAGCCGCCGGTGAAGGTCACCTGACCGTTCACCCCCTGCGCCGGGCGATAGAACACGAAGAGCAGCGTCTCGCCGCGGTTCACGGTGACGGGCTGGCCATCCTTGGTGTTGAGCTGGCTCTTGGGGGCCGAGACGCCAAAGCATTCGACCGGATCGGTTTCCTGAAACACGCTCCAGTCGGTCTCTGCGGCGACGCGGTTCGACGCCTCCTGCGCGACGGCGCTCGTGGCGGCGGCGGCGATGAGCGCACCTGCCGTCAGGGACCCGAACGCGCGGAAAAGTCGTGACATCATGTAGCAGCCTCCAGCTGTCTGGCCTCTTGGATGCCCCCGGCGCCTTTTCGACTGGAAGGGGCGGGTTCAACTCGATGGCCAGAGGCTTACCAAGATTCCCCGGCTTTGTGAAAGCCCCGCGCGCTCACGTCTTTGCGCGGATATCCGCGCAAAGCGCCCGGCGAAAACCGCCGGGCGGAACCGTGGCGTCAGCGCAACGCCACGGTGGCCGATTTACATCTGGATCGCTTCGCAGACCTCGACGCTGCCGCCATCGGCGACCATCGGGCAGTCCTTGGCCATGGCGATCGCCGCGTCGATGTCGGGCGCGGTGACGAGCGTGTAGCCATAGACGGGGTTGGCGCCGCCGTCATGGGTCACGCCGCTCTGGCTCACGGTGTGCGATTTTCCGGCGGGGGCACCCTCGTCGACGATGTTGTCGCGGATGCCGTCCATCCAGCCCTGCCAGCGGGCCATCGCCTCGCGGCCCGCTTCCTCGCTCTCGGGCGGGCCCATCCCGTTGCCGTGGTAGATATACATGAAACGCTTGTCGGTCATGTCGTCCTCCCAGGTGACGCGGGGCGGGTCTGCCCCTGCGTCAGTGTCGGGCCACGAACCGAGTCGCGCAAGATCAAATGGCGAACATTTCCCGGCGATAGCCTTGGATGTAGAGCAGCGCCGTCAGGTCGCCGTGATTCACGCGGACCTCGCATTGCTCGGCCACCACCGGCTTGGCGTGCAGCGCCACCCCGGTCCCGGCGAGGCCGAGCATGCCGAGATCATTGGCGCCGTCGCCCACCGCGATGACGTCATCCGGGGTGATTCCCAGCCGCGCGGTGATCTCGTTCAGCGCCTGCACCTTGGCCTCCCGGCCGAGAATCGGGCGGGCCACCTCGCCGGTGAGTTTGCCGCCCGCGGCCAACAGCGTGTTGGCGCGGTGCTCGTGAAAGCCCAGCGCCTCGGCCACGTTCTCGGTGAAGGCGGTGAAGCCGCCCGAGACCAGCGCCGCGTGGCCGCCATTGGCCTTCATCGTCGCGATCAGTTCGCGGCCGCCCGGCATGTGGGTGATCCGCTCCGACAGCACGCGGGCGATCACCGCCTCGTCGAGATCCTTGAGCAGGCCCACGCGCTCGATCAGCGCGCCCTCGAAATCCAGCTCGCCGTTCATCGCGCGCCGGGTGATCTCGGCCACGCGCTCGCCCACGCCCGCCTCGGCGGCCAGCTCGTCGATGCATTCCTGCTGGATCATCGTGCTGTCCATGTCGGCGAGCAGCATCTTCTTGCGGCGTCCGTCGGTCCGCTGGATCACCAGATCGACGCGCGCCTGCTGCAGATCGGCCCAGACGTCCCAGCGATTGTCCGGCATCGCCGGGAGGCCGAACTCCACCGCCTCGCCCGGCGACAGCCAGTCGAGCGCGCTGCCGCCCCAGGCGCTGCGCAGGTTCTCGGCGAGAATCGGGTCGAGCTGGGTGCCGGGGGCGGAGAGGAGGAGCGCGGTGAACATGGGGAAAAGTTTCCGATAGTGGCGCGGGATGGCCCGCTTGCGACGTTTGGCGGTGCCTTAACGGCAATTTCCCCGTTGTGAAAGCGCGTCGGGGGGCGTATCTGCGGCGACGGGACACCTCTCCCCAACGAGAGGCGCTTATCTGCAAGGATACCAGCAATGGTCAGCACGACTCCGGACGTTCGTCCGTCGAATCCGCGATTCTCCTCCGGCCCCTGCGCCAAACCCCCCCATTGGAGCCTCGACAAGCTCTCCGACGCGCCGCTCGGCCGCTCGCACCGCGCCGCCATCGGCAAGTCGAAGCTCGCCGCCGCGATCGAAGAGACGCGCGAGCTCCTGGGCATCCCCGCCGATTACCGCATCGGCATCGTGCCCGCCTCGGACACCGGTGCCGTCGAGATGGCGATGTGGTCGATGCTCGGCGCCCGCAAGGCCACCATGGTCGCCTGGGAAAGCTTCGGCGCGGGCTGGGTCACGGATGTCGTGAAGCAGCTCAAGATCGACGCCGAGGTGAAGACCGCCGATTATGGCCAGATCGTCGACATGGCCTCGATCGATTACGACACCGACGTCGTCTTCACCTGGAACGGCACCACCTCGGGTGTGCGCGTGGCCTCGGGCGACGCGATCCCGGCCGACCGTCAGGGCCTGACCATCTGCGACGCCACCTCGGCCGCCTTTGCGCAGGACCTGCCCTGGGACAAGCTCGACGTCACCACCTTCTCCTGGCAGAAGGTGATGGGCGGCGAGGCCGCGCATGGCATGCTGATCCTGAGCCCCCGCGCCGTCGAGCGGCTGGAGAGCTACACCCCCGCCTGGCCGCTGCCGAAGATCTTCCGCATGACCAAGGGCGGCAAGCTGATCGAGGGCATCTTCACGGGCGAGACGATCAACACGCCGTCGATGCTCTGCGTCGAGGATTACCTCGTCGCGCTGGCCTGGGGCCGCGAGGTCGGCGGGCTGGAGGGGCTGAAGGCCCGCGCCGACGCCAATGCCAAGGTCATCTGGGATTTCTGCGACGCGCGTCCCTGGATCGCCAACCTCGCCGAGGATCCGGCAACTCGCTCGAACACCTCGGTCTGCCTGAAGTTCACCGATGAGCGCATCAAGGACGGGGCCGCCTTTGCCAAGGCCGTGGCCAAGCGGCTCGAGAAGGAGGGCGTGGCCCTCGACATCGGCGCCTATCGCGACGCCCCGGCCGGCCTGCGCATCTGGTGCGGCGCCACGGTCGAGACCGCCGATCTCGAGGCGCTGATGCCCTGGCTCGACTGGGCCTTCGAGGCCGAGATCGCGGCGCAGGCCGAAGCCGCCTGATCCCCTTCGGGGCGCGCGCGCGACGGCGCGCCCCGCTCCCCCATTTCCCCGGACGCCTCCCGTCCGACCGCCACAGGAGCATTCCATGCCCAAGGTTCTCATTTCCGACGCCCTCTCCGACGCCGCCGTGCAGATCTTCCGCGATCGCGGCATCGAGGTCGATTTCCAGCCCAAGCTCGGCAAGGACAAGGAGAAGCTCGCCGAGATCATCGGCAATTACGACGGTCTCGCGATCCGCTCGGCCACCAAGGCGACCGAGAAGCTGATCGAGAAGGCCACCAACCTCAAGGTCATCGGCCGCGCCGGCATCGGTGTCGACAACGTCGACATCCCGGCCGCGTCGAAGAAGGGCATCATCGTGATGAACACGCCCTTCGGCAACTCGATCACCACCGCCGAGCACGCGATCTCGATGCTGATGGCCGTGGCGCGCCAGATCCCCGAGGCGAACGCCTCGACCCATGCGGGCAAGTGGGAGAAGTCGCGCTTCATGGGTGTCGAGGTCACCGGCAAGACGCTGGGTGTGATCGGCGCCGGCAACATCGGCTCGATCGTGATCGACCGCGCGCATGGCCTGAAGATGAAGGTCGTGGCCTATGACCCCTTCCTGTCGGAAGAGCGCGCCACCGAGATCGGCGTCGAAAAGCTGGAGCTTGACGAGCTGCTGAAGCGCGCCGACTTCATCACGCTGCACGTGCCGCTGACCGACCAGACCCGCAACATCCTCTCCAAGGAGAACATCGCCAAGCTCAAGCCGGGCGTGCGGATCGTCAACTGCGCCCGCGGCGGCCTCGTCGACGAGGCGGCGCTGGCCGAGGCGATCACCGAGGGCCGCGTCGCCGGTGCCGCCTTCGACGTCTTCGCCGAGGAGCCGGCGACCAACTCGCCGCTGTTCAACCTGCCCAACGTCGTGGTCACCCCGCATCTGGGCGCCGCCACCACCGAGGCGCAGGAGAACGTCGCCCTGCAGGTGGCCGAGCAGATGTCCGACTACCTGCTGACCGGCGCCGTTACCAATGCGATCAACATGCCCTCGATCACCGCCGAAGAGGCGAAGATCATGGGGCCGTGGATCGGCCTTTCGGGCCATCTCGGCAACTTCATCGGCCAGATGACCGACGAGCCGGTCAAGGCGATCAACATCCTCTATGACGGTGTGGTCTCGGAGATGAACCTTGCCGCGCTGAACTCGGCGCTGGTCGCGGGCATCATGCGCAAGGTGAACCCGGACGTGAACATGGTTTCCGCCCCGGTGATCGCCAAGGAGCGTGGCATCCAGATCTCGACCACCAAGCAGGACCAGTCCGGCACCTTCGAGGGCTACGTCAAGGTCACGGTCGTCACCGAGAAGCGTGAGCGCTCGGTCGCGGGCACGGTGTTCTCGGACGGCAAGCCGCGCTTCATCCAGATCAAGGGCATCAACATCGACGCCGAGATCGGCCGCCACATGGTTTACACCACCAACCAGGACGTGCCGGGCATCATCGGCGTGCTGGGCACCATGATGGGCGAGAACGGCGTCAACATCGCCAACTTCACCCTGGGCCGCAACCAGCGCGCCGGCGAGGCGATCGCCATCCTCTACGCCGACGAGGCAGTCTCCGAGGAGGTGCTGCAGAAGCTGCGCGACACCGGCAAGTTCCAGCAGGTCAAGGCGCTGACCTTCGACGTCGAGGAATAATCCGCCCGCAAGGGACGGGGCAGGGGGCCGCGGCGGATGCCGCGGCCCCTTCGTCGTTCCGGACCTCGACGAACGCACCACATATCTGCGGACCGTCGAACGAGAAGCGCGCCCCTCTCTTCACCATTCTCCAAATACGCAGATCCCGCCCTATCGGCCGGGAACGCCGCTTCCCGGCCCGGCACCGCCCCTGTAGAGAGGCTCGCATGAGCACCCGCTTCGACACCATTCCCGCCTTTCTCGACCACGGCTTCGACGACGTGATCGACGTGCGCAGCCCCGCCGAATACGCCGAGGACCACGTCCCCGGCGCGATCAGCCTGCCGGTGCTGTCCAACGCCGAGCGCGCCGAGGTCGGCACGATCTACAAGCAGGTCTCGCCCTTCGATGCGCGCAAGATCGGCGCGGCGCTGGTCGCCAAGAACGCCGCCGCGCATATCTCGGGGCCGCTGGCGGACCGGGAGTATCGCTGGAAGCCGCTGGTCTATTGCTGGCGCGGCGGGCAGCGGTCGAACTCCTTCGCCTCGATCCTGACCCAGATCGGCTGGCGCGCCGAGGTCGTCGAGGGTGGCTACCAGACCTGGCGCCGCCTGGTGCATGACGCCCTCTACGAGACGCCGCTGCCGCATCGCTTCGTGCTGCTCGACGGCTTTACCGGCACCGCCAAGACGGCGCTGCTGCCGCTGGTCGAGGCGCGCGGCGGGCAGGTGCTCGACCTCGAGGGGCTGGCCCATCATCGCGGCTCGCTGCTGGGCGGCGATCCCGACGAGCAGCCGGCGCAGAAGGGCTTCGAGAGCCGGCTCGCCGAAGGCCTCGCCCGGCTCGACCCCACCCGGCCGGTGCTGGTGGAGGCCGAAAGCTCCAAGATCGGCCGGATCACCCTGCCGCCCTCGCTCTGGGCGCTGATGACCCGTGCGCCGCGCATCGAGATCACCGCGCCGATCGAGGCGCGCGCCGCGTTTCTCGCCCGGCAATACGAGGATGTCAGCGCCGACCCCGCGCGGCTGTCGCATCTCCTTGACCAGCTGCGCGCGCATCGCGGTCACGAGGTGGTCGATGGCTGGCAGAAGCTGCTGGCCGAGGGCCGCATGGTCGAGCTTTCGGCCGCATTGATGGTCGAGCATTACGACCCTGCCTATGCCCGCTCCCGCGCGGCGCACGCGCCGGTCTTCGCGGCGCGGGTCGAGGCCGAGACGCTCGACGCGGCCGGGCTCGAGCGGGCGGCCGATGCCATCGCGGCGGCCATGCGCGGCATTTGACGCAGGCAGGCGAGGGGCTTACCTCGGTGGCACAGAGCTGAGGAGAGAGCCATGCGCCCCGCCAACGAGGCATTGATCGTCATCGACATGCAGAACGACTTCTGCCCCGGCGGCGCGCTCGCGGTGCAGGGCGGCGACGAGATCGTTCCAGGCATCAACGCGCTGATGGACGAGTTTCGCGCCGTGGTGCTGACGCAGGACTGGCACCCGGCCAACCACCTCTCCTTCGCCAGCCAGCATGACGATGCGGCGCCGATGACGATGACCGAGATGCCCTACGGCCCGCAGGTGCTCTGGCCCGATCATTGCGTTCAGGGCTCGCAGGGTGCCGCCTTCCACCCGGACCTGCGCCTCGATGCCGACCTGATCATTCGCAAGGGGTTTCGCCGCGAGATCGACAGCTACTCGGCCTTCTTCGAGAACGACCGCGCCACCCCGACCGGCCTGCATGGCTACCTCTCCGAGCGCGGCATCACGGCGATCACGCTGGTCGGCCTCGCCACCGATTTCTGCGTCAACTACTCGGCGCTCGACGGGGCGAAGCTCGGCTACGCGGTCATGGTGATCGAGAGCCTCTCGCGCGGGATCGACCTCGACGGCAGCCTCGGCGCGGCGCGGCAGGCGATGGGTGACGCCGGCGTGGTGCTGGGCTGATGGACATCGCGACCCGCGTCTGGAACCACAAGTGGAAGATCGACCCGATCGTCCGCTCGCTCATCGACACCGATTTCTACAAGCTCCTGATGTGCCAGTCGGTGTTCCGCAATCACCCGACCACGCAGGTCACCTTCAGCCTGATCAACCGCACCAAGTCGATCCGTCTCGCCGAGCTGATCGACGAGGGCGAGCTGCGCGAGCAGCTCGACCATATCCGCTCGCTCTCGCTCACCCGCGGTGAAAGCACCTGGCTCAGGGGCAACACCTTCTACGGCAAGCGGCAGATGTTCCGCCCCGACTTCATGGAGTGGTTCGAGGGGCTGCGCCTGCCGCCCTACCATCTCGAGAAGCGCGACGGGCAGTACGAGCTGACCTTCGAGGGGGACTGGCCCGAGGTGATGCTGTGGGAGATCCCGGCGCTGGCCGTGCTGATGGAGCTGCGCTCGCGCGCGGTGCTCAACGACATGGGCCGGTTCGAGCTGCAGGTGCTCTATGCCCGCGCCATGACCCGCACCTGGGAGAAGGTCGAGCGGCTGCGCGGCACCCAAGGCCTCAGGATCGCCGATTTCGGCACCCGCCGCCGCCACTCCTTCCTTTGGCAGGACTGGTGCGTGCAGGCGATGATCGAGGGCATGGGGTCGAGCTTTGCCGGTACCTCGAACTGCCTGATCGCCAAGAACCGCGATCTCGAGGCGATCGGCACCAACGCGCATGAGCTGCCGATGGTCTATGCCGCGCTGGCCGACAGCGACGCAGAGCTGGCCGAGGCGCCCTACAAGGTGCTGGCCGACTGGCATGACGAGCACGAGGGCAACCTGCGCATCATCCTGCCCGACACCTACGGCACCGAGGGCTTCCTGGAGCGCGCGCCCGACTGGCTTGCCGGCTGGACCGGCATCCGCATCGACAGCGGCGATCCCGCGACGGGGGCCGAGACGGCGATCCGCTGGTGGCAGGCGCGCGGCGAGGACCCGCGCGAGAAGCTGGTGATCTTCTCCGACGGGCTCGACGCCGAGAAGATCCTCGAACTGCATGCCCGCTTCTCGGACCGCGTGAAGGTGAGCTTCGGCTGGGGCACGATGCTGACCAACGACTTCAAGGGGCTGGCTGGCGACGCGCTGGCGCCCTTCAGCCTCGTCTGCAAGGCCGTCGCCGCCGAGGGCCGCCCCACCGTGAAGCTCTCCGACAACCCCGAGAAGGCGATGGGCCCGGCGGACGAGATCGCCCGCTACAAGCGCGTCTTCGACGTCGGCCCGCAATCCCCCATCCCCGTCACCGTCTGAGGTCCGCCATGTCGCTCCCGCTTTTCGTCCAGATCCGCTGCAAGCCCGGCACCACCTACAAGGTGGCCGACGCCATTGCGCTCAAGGAGATCCACTCCGAGCTGTATTCGACCTCGGGTGCCTTCGACCTGCTGGTCAAGATCTACGTGCCGGAGGGCGAGGATATCGGCCTGTATCTCGACGAGCATCTGATGGGCATCGAGGGGATCGAGCGGACGCTGACGACGCAGACGTTCAGGGTGTTCTGAGAGAAACATGCGGTGGAGTGAAGCTAATGGTCGTTGGCTATACTGCCAACTAGTAGGAGATGAAGCTTCTGCCAGTGGACGCGTCCTGATACTAGAAAATAAGTGCCAGATAGAATTATTTTTCGAGCGCCCTCCACCTTCGGAGGTTCTCTCAAGCTCTTTTCTTCTCCAGCTAGGAGATGGAAGAATAATGAGTTGTGCTCAATTCTTCCCTAGCTTTCATAGGAATTCGGTCGGGGAAAAGGGTCTATATGCAATCGCCGGATTCGTTGTTCAGCCGGTAATTGGTTACAGTAGTTTCGGCGCGGACGATGGTATATCAGAAGTATCTGTTGTCTTCGACGATTATTGTGGAATTTTTTCTGACTCAAGTAAGATGAAGGAAGCCATATTAAGGGGTGATGGTGCTGAGGAATTGATTTATGAGCATCGCTTCTCGGGGCGATATATGCGTGTAAGTTTTGAAACCATAACGCGCAATCATGTATCATTAGTGGAAGTGACTGGAACAGTCATCAAAATATCCTTCGATAAGCCGATCAAGGTGTCGGAGATCTATGCAGAAATTCTACTAATTAGATCATTTTTGTCTATGGTTTCCGGCTGCGCGATCGGCTTAAGGGATATTTATTTCTATCGCGCGCGCAGTGATGCATTGAGCAATATAAGTGACTTAGTGGAAAATCGTTTTTTGTGGCTAAATTCGTTTCCTGTCGACAATGTGAGTGAGCTTCGACATATTCCTTTGCTTCGAGTTGGCGGTAACTCGGAAAGGGAAAATTTTTCGAACTGTTTGGCAAGTTGGTACATTAGAGGCGACAAGTGGATCGGAGCAATGATGGGGGCATTGCGTCGTCTCGGAGACGATACCTATAGTGGGGAAAGATTGGTTCGTGCTTGTAGCTGGCTTGAAGATATTCCGATCGCTAAGCCAACCAAAGTAATGGCCACAGGCGACGTAGGCAGGCTAAAGCAAATCGTTTCTGATGGATTGCCGAGCGAGTTTAGTCATTTATCTGAAAGAATTGGGGGCCTTATAGGGGCAGTTGCCAATGAGAGTCATCGGGAAAGAGTTTCGCGCTTGTTCCCTTACGTTGCAAGGGCAGGCTTGTATGATTCGAAAGATGAATTTGTACGGGATGTTGTTGAAGGCTTAAGGCGAAGAGGAAAATTCGCACATGGGCATAAGCCCCTCTCCAAATCTTCGGAATTCAGCGATTTGGTGCGCCAAATCGATGCAGTCGAAACACTTTGCTACTGTATAATGTTCTTTTCCTTGCCGTTATCAGGGGATTACAGTCTGCTGCAGACGAACCATCCAATTCGTAGATATGTGTCCCGACCAGACCGCCACTAGTCCTTTTCAACCTGTCCCCTCAACGCCTTCACCTCCCCCCGCTGCTTCTTCGCCTCCAGCCGCCGCCTGACGCTTCCCTTGGTCGGCTTGGTCGGAATCCGGCGCTTCGGCACCTCGGTCGCCTTGGCGATCAGCTCGGCCAGGCGCTCGCGGGCGATCTCGCGGTTGCGGGGCTGGTGGCGGGTGTCCTGCACGAAGATCACCACCGCGCCGTCATTGGTCCAGCGCCGCCCCGCCAGCCGCTTGAGCCGCCGCTTGACCGGGTCGGGCAGGTTGGGCGAACGCTCCGCCTCGAAGCGCAGCTCCACGGCCGTGCTCACCTTGTTGACGTTCTGGCCGCCGGGGCCGGACGCGCGGGTGAACTGCTCGGTCAGCTCCCAATCCTCGATGGTGATGCGGTCGTCGATCCTCAGCATGCCTGTCTCCAAAGCTCTCGCCCCCGAGATAGACCGCCCTGCGCAGACATACAAAAAGGGCCGTCCCCGGCGAATGGGGGACGACCCTTCGAAGATCAGGAGGTGGGTCGGTTAGACCGTGATCCACCTGGGGGGTGAGCGGACGAGGGCTGCCTCAGCCGCGCGCCTCCCAAGCTGTCCCGACACATTTCTCCAATACCCTTCTCGACACTGGATCACCTCCTTTCAGTTGGTTTCGCCTGATCCAAAGCTGGCACGGGACGGGCGATCGTCAAACAGAAATTTATGTGACATTACGCGGCGGAAGGCGAAGTGTGGCCGAACGCGGACAGCTCATTCGTCGAGCGCGTACTCGACGATCTCGGTGCGTTGGAAAAAGCGGAAATTGTCATCGGAGATCATGGTGAGCCGAATTCGGCCCAGATCGTCGCGCCAGACAGAGATCCCCTCGAGGTTGTCGTGCACCCCGAGACCGGTCTCGAGAAGCACCTCCTCGCTGGTGCCGTCGGGCGCGAAACGCCGCACCCGGCTGCGAAAGCCGATGCCCGCGAAATCGCGCTCCAGCAGGTAGAGCTTGCCGTCGGGGCCGAAATCCGCGCCGGTGACGAGATAGGCGCCGCGCCGTGGCAGGCTGAACGGCACGCTCCATTCGCCGTCCTTCCAGCGATAGACCGGGAAGGGCCGGTCGAGCTGACCGGAGCGTTCGGGGATGGTGTAGAGCGCGCCGGCCTCGTCGATCGCCAGCGCCTCGAGCGCGCTGTTGAACTGCATGTCGCGGAAGGCCTGCGGCCGAGGCAGCAGTTCGGGCCCGTCCGGGCCGGTTTCCGAGCGCACCCGCGCCCGCGCCTCGAAGGAGATCCAGCGCCGCCCGTCCGGGCCGATCGCCAGCCCCTCGCTGTCGGCGAGGCTGCCGGTCATGATCCCCTCGCTTCCCGAGCGCAGCGGGTCGTCATGCAGGATCTCGATGCCGGTGATCCGGCCTTCGGCGTCGCGTTCGAAGCGGCCGTCGAAGATCCGCGCCCGGTCGCTCAGCGCGACGAAGCCGGTGCCGTCGGTCTCGATCGCCGAGAAGCCGCCGGAGTGGTGTTCGGTGGTCGGCCAGACATGGCTGCCGATGTAGTCGGCGCGCTGCTGGTCGGGGGCCCCGCCGGTGAGCAGGGCCGCGAGTACGAGTGCTTTCATCGGATCAGTCGCTCGCCAGCACGGCCGCGCATTGGGCGGGCAGGTCGGCCATGGTGATCTCGCGCTTGGGCTTGGGCTCGGGGGCGTCGGGATCGGCCGGCGGCGCGGGCTTGGGGTTCAGGATGTTGGCCTGCCACTCACGCGCCTCGGCGCAGCCGTCGCCCGGCGGCGGCGGATCCTGCGGCTCGCAGGACGGGTCACCGGGCAGGCAGTTCAGCCGGACATGGAAATGGGTGTTGTGGCCGTACCAGGGCCGGACCTTGGAGAGCCAGGCGCGGTCGCCGGTCTCGGCGTCGCACATCGCCACCTTGGCGCCCGGGAAGATGAAGATCCGCGCGGTGCGCGGGTCCGAGGCCGCGGCCTTGACCAGCGCCATGTGCTGCGGCGTCCAGTTGGCGTTGGTATAGGCGCCGCCGCGGGCCTGCATGTCGGTCGAGGAGATCGCCTCGCGCTCGGCCACCGACAGGTTCAGACGGTCGGTCCGGCGCAGCCAGATGTCGGCATCGATGCCGGTCTGATGGCTGGCATGGCCGGTCAGCATCGGGCCGCCGCGCGGCTGGCTCATGTCGCCGACATAGATGCCGTTCCATCCCGGCAGGGCGGCCGCCTTGCGCGACAGATCCTGGATGAAGTCGATGGTTTCGGGCTGGGCCCAGTTGCGGTTGCGCGACAGCCGCATCGCCTGCCAGGTCGGCCCGGTTTCGGGCAGCTGCGCGGCACCGGCCTGGCACCCCTTGGAGTAGAAGCCGATCGATTCGGAGCGCTGCGACGAGGCCGTCGAGACATGACCGAAGAGCTGCTTGGCGACGCGCGTGTCGCTGGTGTTGTGGGTCGATACGACCGCGCGCGGGGCAGGGGCCTCGCGCTCGCAAGCCGCGAGGAGGCCGATCCCCATCAGGGCGGCGAAGAGGGGGCGGATCATTCTGCTCGGTCTCCGTTCTTGTTGACCCACCCTAGCAGAAACAGCCCCAGAGCAAACAGCACGATCACCGGCACGAGCCCGGCGCGCACCGATCCGCTCATCCATGTGGCGAGCGTGATGGCCATCGGTGCGAGAAAGGCCGTGGCCCGGCCCGACAGCGCGAAAAGGCCGAAGGCTTCGGTCGCCCGCGCCGGGTCGGCATGGCGCACCATCAGGCTGCGCGAGGCCGAGTAGAGCGCCCCCCCGGCGCCGCCGATCAGCGCCCCGCAGAGGTAGAACAGCAGGTCGGGCAGGGTCGAACCGGCGGGCAGGGCCATGCCGAACAGGCTGTCGCGGGTCATCGAGACGACCAGCAGGCAGACCGCGATCAGGATCCAGATCGCGGCGCGGATCACCGGCTTGGGGCCGAGCCGCGCATCCGCAAGCCCCCCGGCAAAGGTGAGGATCGCCGCGGAGACCGCGCCGATGATGCCGAAGACGCCGATCTGGATCACCGACCAGCCCAGCACCAGTGTCGCGTAGAGCCCGCCAAAGGCATAAACCGCCGCCAGCGCGTCGCGGTAGAGCATCGACGCGCCGAGAAACGCCGCCAGGCTGGGCCTGCGGATCACGTCGCGCAGCGTCTCGCGCAGCCGCGCCGCCACTGCGCGCGGGCCGACCGGATCGCGTGTCTTGGGACCTGCGTCGCGCACCCAGGCGAAGAAGGGGATGATGAACACCGCGTACCACAGCGCGATCACCGGGCCGACGGCGCGGGTGCCCTCGCGCGCCTCCGCGTCGAGGCCGAAGGCGGGCGGCTTGCCCAAGAGCGTCACCCCCGCCTCGTTCTCCGCGAGAAACAGCAGCATCAGGATTAGCGAGACCACCCCGCCCCAATAGCCCAGCGCCGCGCCCGAGCCCGAGATCCGGCCGATCATCGGCCCGGTGGCCAGCGAGGGCAGCAGCGCGTTGTTGACGTTGGTGGCCGATTCGGCGGCGACGAAGCCCGCGAAAAACAGCACCAGCGCCGGGACCAGCATCGACCCATCCGGGGTCAGCACCCACAGCCCTGCCGCGCAAAGCACGGTGATCACCGAAAAGCCGGCGATCCACGGCATCCGCCGCCCCGAGGCGTCGGCCAGCGCGCCCAGCACCGGTGCGGTAAAGGCGATGACCAGCCCGGCGACGGTCTGGCCCATGCCCCACAGGGATTGCGCCGCCGCGTCGGCCTCGGACACACCCATCCCCTCGCGGGCAAAGCGCGCGGTGGCGATGGCGGCGAAATAGGGGCCGAAGATGAAGGTCAGGCCCAGCGTGGCATAGGGCTGCTGGGCCAGGTCGAAGATCATCCAGCCCCAGATCCGCTTCTTCGTCGCCATGCCGGTCCCCTCGCACCTGTCGCGGCGGATCTGACAGGGCGGCGGGGGCCGGGGCAAGCGCGGCAGGCCATCGGCGGCGCATCGGTGGCCGAGCGCGGCCCGAACGCCGCGTCGCGAGGCGGTGCGGCGCGCATGAGCGCGCTTGCGGGGCGCCGGGCGCGGGCGTAGATTCGACTTGCGCGCGACACGGTCCCAAAGGACCCCGTGCGCCCTGCCAGGATCACCGCCCTGACCGTTTTGTCAGGCAACCTTGATTTGCATCGGGACGATCCGTCCGGCCTGTCGCCGGGCGGTCCTTTCAGCCTGTGAGATCGTGATGGGAAAAGGCGACAACAAACGCGGCAACCGCGAAGCGAAGAAGCCCAAGCAGGAAAAGCCGAAGGTGCTGGCCACGGCGAATTCCGGCGCGGCCAAGCCGCTTTCGCTCGGAGAGAAGAAGGGCCGCTGAGCGGTCCGACCCAGCGGGTGGGCGCCCGGCGCCCGCCCGCTGCCGTTCAGGCGGCGAGAGTGTCGGTCGCGGGGCTGGCATCCGCCATCGGGGGCCAAGGCCGCTCGGCCTCGGCGCGCACCCAGTCGGCGATCCAGTCGGGCATCGGCGGCGAGGCCGGGTCCTGGCCCAGCACCTCCATCAGCCGCGCCGGGTTGACCACGCCACCGCGCTTGCGGTCGGTGATCGCCAGCCGCACCAGCGCATGGCTGGTGCATTCGCCATCGCCGCGAAACATCCCCTGCTCGGTATAGACGTAGCGGTCGTCCCAGCAGATCGCGCGCGACCGCATCGTCAGCCGTGCGAAGCCCTGCACCCGGCGGCGGTAGCGCACCGAGACGCCGGCCACGGCCATGCCCCAGCCCTGCTTTCTCAGCGCGCCGATCACGCCGATCCGCTTCGACAGCGGCATCCGGCCCAGATCGAACAGCGTCAGCGTCCGGCCGTTGTTCAGCTCGTTCCAGAAGTCGAGATCCCACGGCATCACGACGTGGCGGCTTTCATGCGTGCCGGTGATGGGCAGCGGGGCGTCGCCCCTGTGGCGCCAGAACTGCCAGAACATGCGGACGAAGGGATACATCGAAAACTCCGTGGCGAGGATCGCGGCGCAGGCTGCGCGAGGGTGACGCGAAGGTCAACGGGTGACGCGGGGACCGATCGTCGCGTCGGGGCCCTTCGGGATTGCTCTCGCGGGCTTCGCTCCTTACCTGTCTTGGCGACCCCAGAAGCCCCGGACGGACCGCTATGACCTCGCTCTTCCAGATCCTGATGTTGATCCTCGACATCGCGACCTTCTTCATCTTCGCGCATTTCATCATGAGCTGGCTGATCAGCTTCCAGGTTCTGAACCTGCGCCAGCCCTTCGTGGCCCAGGTCTGGGACGGTCTGACCCGCCTGCTGGAGCCGCTCTACGCCCCGGTGCGCCGCATCCTGCCGCAGATGGGCGGGCTCGACCTCGCGCCGCTGGTCGTGCTGGTCGGTATCTACGCCATCGAGATCGTGTTGCGGAACAACGTCGCCGCCTTCTACTGATCGTGCCGCCCGGCGCGGCGCCCGCCGCGCCATGAGCCAGAAGTAACCGAAGGCCGGGCCGGATGGGGCGCGGCCGCCGTCCAACGAGGCACGATCCAGATGAGCCCGGTGAGCCACCTGCGCGACGTTTTCGGCTTCGACGCCTTCCGCCCCGGGCAGGAGGAGATCGTCGCGGCGGTGGCGGCCGGGCACGACGTGCTCGCGATCATGCCCACCGGCGGCGGCAAGTCGCTGTGCTACCAGCTGCCGGCGCTGATGCGCGATGGCGTGACGGTGGTGATCTCGCCGCTGATCGCCCTGATGCGCGACCAGGTACGCGGGCTGCGCGAGGCCGGTGTCGAGGCGGGCGCGCTCACCTCCGGCAACACGCCCGAAGAGACCGATGCCGTGCTCGAGAGCCTGCGCGAGGGGCGGCTCAAGCTTCTCTACATCGCGCCCGAGCGTCTGGCTTCCGGCGCCACGGTCCCGCTTCTGCAGCGCGCGGGCGCCTCTCTCATCGCGGTCGACGAGGCGCATTGCGTCAGCCAGTGGGGCCACGACTTCCGGCCCGACTACCTCCGTATCGGCGATCTGAAGCGGCAGCTCGGCGTGCCGCTCGCCGCCTTCACCGCCACCGCTGATGCCGAGACCCGCGAAGAGATTACCCGCAAGCTGTTCGACGGCCGCCAGCCCGAGACCTTCCTGCGCGGCTTCGATCGGCCCAACATTCACCTCGCCTTTGCGGTCAAGGACGGGCCGCGCCGTCAGATCCTCGACTTCGCCGACCGGCGGCGGGGGCAGTCGGGCATCGTCTATTGCGGCACCCGCGCCAAGACCGAGGCGCTGGCCGCCGCGCTGCGCGAGGCGGGGCATTCGGCGCTGCATTATCACGGCGGCATGGAGGCGGGGGACCGGCGCGATGCCGAGACCCGGTTCCAGCGCGAGGACGGTCTCATCGTCGCGGCCACCGTCGCTTTCGGCATGGGCATCGACAAGCCCGACATTCGCTGGGTCGCCCATGCCGATCTGCCGAAATCCATCGAGGCCTATTACCAGGAGATCGGCCGCGCCGGCCGGGACGGCGCGCCGGCCGAGACCCTGACGCTCTATGGCCCCGACGACATCCGCTACCGGCGCCAGCAGATCGACGAGGGGCTCGCTCCGCCCGAGCGTCGGGCCGCCGATCACGGCCGCCTCAACGCGCTCCTTGGCCTCGCCGAGGCGCTGGAATGCCGCCGCAAGGTGCTGCTCGCCTATTTCGGCGAGGCGCCGGGCGAGCCCTGCGGCCATTGCGACCTGTGCGACAAGCCGCCCGAGACCTTCGACGCCACGCAGCCGGTGCGCATGGCGCTCTCCGCGGCGCTGCGCACCGGCGAAAGCTTCGGCGCCGGGCACCTGATCGACATCGTCATGGGCAACGCCACCGACAAGGTGAAGCAGCGCGGTCACGAGGACCTGCCGACCTTCGGTGTCGGCAAGGGCCATTCCAAGGCCCAGTGGCAGGCGATCTTCCGGCAGATCATGGGCCGCGATCTGATGCGCCCCGATCCGGAACGCCACGGCGCGCTCCGGATGACCGAGGCCGCGCGACCGATCCTGCGCGGCGAGGAGAGCATCACGCTGAGGAAGGACACGATCAAGTCCGCCCGCTCCGGCCCCAAGGTGCGCGAGATGGTGTCGGAGGAGGACGCGCCGCTGCTGTCGGCGCTCAAGGCCAAGCGGCGCGCGCTGGCCGAGGCGGCGAGCCTGCCCGCCTATATCATCTTCACCGACCGCACGCTGATCGAGATGGCCGAGCGCAAGCCCGCCAATCTCGATGAGATGGCGCGGATCGGCGGCGTGGGCGCCAAGAAGCTCGAAAGCTACGGGCGCGAATTCCTCGCCGTCATCACCGGTGCGGTCGAGGAGATCCACCCGGCCCGGCGCAAGCTTGCCACGCGTGGCGCGGGCTCGCTCTACGACCGGCTGATGGCGACGCAGGCGGAGCTGCTGCGCGGGCCGGAGGGCCATGACAAGCCGATGAGTTGCTCGGCCAAGGAACTGGCACGCGTGGCCGCCGCCCGGCCGCGCGACATGGCCGACATGGAGCGGCTGCTCGGCCCGCGCCATGCCGAGCGGTTCGGCGCGGCCTTTCTTCAGGTCTTCGAGGGAAGCTCCGAGGAATCATAGGCAACCAGCTCGACCGTGTTGCCCTCGGGATCGGTGGTGAACACGCCGCGCCAGCCGATCCAGCCGAAATGCTGGACCCGGTAGGGCTGACCGATCCGCTCGTACCACGTCACCACCTTGTCCTGCTCGGCGTAGTCCATCGACAGCGCGAGATGATGCAGCGAGGAGCGCGCGCCGGTCTCGGGCGCTCCGGCAGGCTCGGGCACCGCCACGCCGCCCGCGTCATGGGCAAAGAGCGCGATCACGGCGGTATGCCCGGCATGGCCCTCGGCGACCTTGAGAAAGATGATCGGATCATCATCCGCGCCGGAGAGCCGTTCCAGCCCGATCACCTCCTCGTAGAACCGGGCCATGCGTGCCGGATCGGCACAGCGGATGGCGATTTCTCCGATCGCGCGGGGGCGGAAGGGCGGGGTCATGACCGGCAGGCTAGGCAGGCGGGGCTTGCCCGGCAAGTGCCTAGAATCGTGGACAGGATGGCCGGGGCCATGCCAGCATCGGTCGAACGCCGCAGGAGGTTTCCGCGATGACCGGCACCACCGTCGCCAGCGTGATCTGGCACAGGCTCGACCGCGACGGCACCGATCGCTGCCGTCTCGCCCGGCTCGACGAGGGCTGGCTGATCATGGGTCATGCGCGCTGGGACGAGGCGGGCGAGGAGGTCGCGCTCGACTACGCGCTGCGCTGCGATTCCGACTGGCGCTGCCTCGGCGCCGACGTGACCGGGCTGCGCGGTCAGGCGCCGGTGGCCTACCGGATATCGCGTGAGGGGGCGGGCTTCGCGCTCGAGGGGCAGGCGCCGGTGCAGGGCGAGGATCTCGACCTCGGCTTCACCCCGGCCTGGATGGTGGTGCCGCTGAACCGGCTCACCCTGCCGGACGCGCGGCCCCGCCTGGTCGAGACGGCGCGGTTGCGCGCCAGCGATGGCGGCCGGCTGGAGCCACTGGGGCACAGCTTCGCGCGGCTGCGCGGCGGGCTGGACCACGCGATCCCGGCGCTGGGCCGCGACGCGCGGCTGTCCCTGCACGAATGCGGCTTCGTGACCGCCGACCCGGGTCTGTGGCAGGGGGCGGTGACGACGGAGGGGCATGCGGAGTGACGACACGATCCCGTGTCGCGCCGGGGATTGGAAGCCCCGGCCGGAGCCTGTATCTGCTAGACTGACTGGGGCAACGGTCACTTACGGGTTCAAGGAGATCTCGATGGATTTGCTGTCTAGAGGCGCGGCGCTGGCCTTGGCCGGGCTGGGGCTCGGTGCGGCACCGGTCGCGGCGCAGGATATCGCCAATGGCGAGTTGCAGTTCGGCCGGCAATGCGTGGCCTGTCACGTGGTGCGCGACGAGGATGGTCGCGTGCTCGCCGGGCGCAATGCCCGGACCGGTCCCAACCTGCACGGCCTCGAAGGCCGGAAACTGGGCTCGGTGGAGGGATTCCGTTACGGCGACGCGATCACCGCGCTGGGCGAGCGCGGCGTCGAATGGAACGAGGAGCGCTTCGTGGCCTATGTCATGGATCCGACCGCCTGGCTGCGGGCCGAGCTCGACGACCGGCGGGCGCGCGGCAAGATGGCCTACCGGGTGCGCGATGCCAAGGATGCCGCCGATATCTATGCCTATCTGAAGGGCCTCGCCCCGGCCGAGTCGGCCGAAGCACAGCAATAGGGCGTCAGCCCAGTAGGCCCGGCTGCCGCATGTAAACCCCCAGCCAGGGGGTGTAGCGGCCGGGTCGCGCCGCCAGATCGGCACGCAGCGCCTCGGGCGCGATCCAAATAGTGTCCTGCACTTCGGCCGGATCGGGGCGCGGCTCGGGACGGGCCGCGGGGCGGCTGACAAAGACCTCGACCAGCTCGTGCTCGATCAGGCCGGCCCCGACATCGGCGCGGTATTCGATCTGGCCCGCCGGCTGCAGCGGCAGGTCGTGCAATCCCAGCTCTTCGCCCAGCCGCCGACGCGCGCATTCCTCGGGCGCCTCGCCCCAGAGCGGGTGGGTGCAGCAGCTGTTGGTCCACAGCCCGGGGGTGTGGTACTTGGCCGCCGCGCGCTGCTGCAGCAGCGTCTCGCCCTGCCAGATCACGAAGACGCTGACCGCCGGGTGGCGCAGACCGCGCCGATGCACCTCAAGCTTGTCGACCGGGACCAGCCGGTCGTCGACCCATGCCGGGATCTCGAAGGCGTCGGGGTTCTCCGGCATCGGTGCGTCCGGTTCAGATCGCCGTGGCAGGGGCAGCCGCCGGGGCGGGGCGGGTCTGCACCACCATCCGCCCGCCGAGCGCGTCGCAGCTCACGGTGACGATCTCGCCCTCGTCGTTGAAGCGGACGATGCGGATCTCGGAGGTCTCGGCCAGAACAGCAGGCTCCTGGCCGATCCGCGCTGCCGTTTCCTCAATCCGCGACAGGCATTGCGGGAAGGCCATCGGCACCTCCTGGTCGACCGGCGTGGGCGCAAGCGAGGCGGCCTCGCAACCTGCCAGCGTCGCCGCCCCGATGAGCGCCAGTGCCGCCTTGCGCGCCGTGAATCCCGCCATGCCGTCTCTCCTTTGCCGATTGCCGGCGCAGACTGCCGCGCCGCGCAGGCGGCGTCCAGAGCCGATCACGCCGCGGACTCCGCCAGAAGCTTCGAAAATCCCTGCCGCATGCTGCGCTTGGTGAAGGGTTTCTTGATGGTGGGGGCCGGGGGATAGGCGGCGGCGATGTCCTCGGTCGCGCCGTAACCGGTGGCGAGCAGGAAGGGCACGCCCCGAGCACGCAGCACCTCCGCCACCGGCACTGAGGTTTCGTGACCGAGATTGACGTCGAGCAGTGCGATGTCGAACTGCTGCGCCTCGATCAGGCGCAGCGCCGCGCCGACGCCGCTGGCGGTCTCCACCGCCTCGCAGCCCAGCTCGGTCAGGATGTCAGAGGCGTCCATCGCGATGATCATGTTGTCCTCGACGATCAGCGCCCGGCCCGAAAGGCGCGGCGCGTCGGCCGCGCCACCGGCCAGATCCTCGGCCTCCTGCTCCTTGCCGCGCGGCGCGGCGTCCGAGACGAAGCGCGCCGGGATCCGGAACCGCGCCTCGACCCCGGTCAGCGCGAAGCGCAACTCGGCCTCGCCGCCCAGCTCGAAAGGCACCGAGCGTTCGATCACCGTGGTGCCGAAGCCGCGGCCGCTGCCCTGGGAGGCGCGGAGCGGCGCGCCGCCGCGTTCGCGCCACTCGATCCCGAGCGTCCCGTCGGCCTCGCGCCGCAGCCGCACCTCGACCCGGCCATGCCCGTCCCGCAGCGCCCCGTATTTCGCGGCGTTGGTGACCAGCTCGTGCACCACGAGCGCCAGCGTCGAAAAGGCCTCGGTCGACAGTGCCACGTCGGCGCCTTCGATCCGCAGCCGGGTTGCGCGGTCGGCGACGAAGGCGTCGATCTCGGTCTCGATCAGCGCGCGCAGCGAGGCGCCGTCCTTCTGGGCGGTGGTGAGCTGGTCATGCGCCCGCGCCAGCGCGTCGATCCGGCCGTCGAGCACGCGGCCGTATTCGGCCACCGAATTCGCCTCGGCGCGGCTTTGCGACACCAGGCTGCGGACCAGGTTGAGGATGTTGCGCACCCGGTGGTTCAGCTCGGCGATCAGCAGTTCCTGACGCTCCTGCGCGCGCTTGCGCTCGGCGATCGAGTCGTCGGCGATCTTGAGCACCACCTCGAGCAGGGTGATGCGCAGGATCTCGGCGGCGGCGATCTCGCTGTCGGTCCAGGGCGCGCTTTGCTGGCGCACGGTCTCGGTCCAGGCCTCGAAGCTCTTGCGCGGCGTGAGCCGCAGCCCGTTGGGTCCGGGCTGCGCCGGCTTGGCCGGATCACCCGCCCAGGTCACGTCCTGAATCTGCTCGCGGCGGAACAGCACGATGTAGTCGCGCAGGCCCCGCCCGATCGGCAGCGCGAGCATGCCGGCGGCGCGCTCGGCAAAGGCCGCCGCGGGCGGGTATTCGTCGACCAGCCGGTCGTTGGAATGCACCTGCCGGGCCTGCCTGCGGGCGAGGTGGCGCTGCAGCCCGGTGAATTCCTCCTCGGTGGGGGTGGCGCCCACCGCATGGAAGCGGTCGTTGATCCAGATCGCCATCCCGTCGAAGGGGATCACCTCGCCGATCTCCTGCGCGATGGTGCCGAAATTGTCGGCGATCGCCGCGCCGTCGGTCATCCGCGACAGCAAGGTGCCGTGCAGCACCCGCGCCCGTGCCACGCTGGCGCGCTCGGCGGCGTTCTCGACGGCGGCGATCTCGTAGGAAAGCAGCTGGGTGAACAGCTCCACCGCCGAACGCTTCTCGTAATCCACCGCATGCGGCGCGCCGTGATGGCAGGCGATCAGCCCCCACAGCTCGCCATCGCGCAGGATCGACACCGACATCGAGGCCGCGACGTTCATGTTGCGCAGATATTCGAGATGGATCGGGGAGACGGCCCGGGTGACCGACATCGACAGGTCGAGCGGCTGGCCCGCCCCGGTCAGCGCCGGTTCGATCGGCTGCGGCTCTGCATCGACGTCGCGGATCAGCCGGATCGGGTTGCGGACATAGAGCGCGCGTGCCTGCGAGGGGATGTCGCTGGCCGGGAAGCGCAGCCCGAGGAACGGGGTCAGCCCCGGCGCTGCCGCCTCGGCAATCACCCGGCCGCTGTCGTCGCGCTGGAACTGGTAGATCATCACCCGGTCGAAGCCGGTCATGGCCCGCACGGCACGCGCCGCCTCGCGCGCCATGGCGTCGATCTCGGGGCGGCGGCGGACCCGCGCGATCAGCGGCTGGACCAGCGCCATCTCGTCGCGCGCCGCGGACTGCTCCTTGGGTTCGAACTCGAAGACATAGAGGTCCTGCGACATATGCACGGAGACGTCGAAGGCACGGCCGTCGCCCATGAGGTCGAGCCCGTAGATCCGCGCCGCACCGCTGCCATGCCCCAGCATCTGAACCCTGCCGCGCAGGTCATGCACCACCTGACCCGGGAACAGCTCGCCCAGTTGCGTGCCCACCGGCGCGGTCTCCAGACCCAGCATGGCGCCGGTATTGGCCGAGGCATGCTGCACCGCCCAATCGGTGGAGACGGCGAGCAGGCAACCATAGGGCTGCACATGGCCGAGGAACTGGATCGGCTCACGGTCGCAATTGCTGAGATCCACCGAATGTGGAGCGGGGGAGGCGGTCATTCAGGTGGTCCATTCGGGGCTGAGGCAGGGCGGCTTGCACGCAGCATGACCCGCGGTCACGAAGAGGTCAAATAGCGCGCCCGCTTCGGCGATGATGGCATCGGGCCCGGTGCCCGACCCGCCAAGTGCTTCGGCGCCGTCGCAAAAACGCCGCCACTGCCCGGTGAGCGGCGGCAGCGTCAGATAGCGCCCGGCGTCTTGCAGCGCGGGGTCCGTCGCCGCCGCCCAACGCCGACGCAGCAGCTGACTGCCAAGTCGCGAGCCGAGCAGCACGTAATCCTGCGCTTCGGGGCGCGTCAGCTGAAGCGGCGGCAGCGGGGGCGGGACCACGGTGTCCAACGTGGCGAGATCGGCGTCGATCGCCTCGATCATCCGGGTCAGCAACGCGGGCCCGGTCAGCCCCCCCGGTGCCGGGCGTATCGCTGCAAAGGCGGCGCGATGCGCGGCGAGGAATCCCGTCAGCCCCGGCCGGGTGGTGAGATCGAAGCTGGAGAAGAGCGTGTCGAGCCGGGCGTGGCGCGCTGCCAGGTCCCGCTTCAGGCGGGTCCGCAACGTCGAGTCGGTGGTGGTCAAGGCGTTCGGTCCCCGGATCGTGAATGCCCGGTTTCGCGGGCATAGTGGTTTCAACGCGGCGGCGGCATTCGGGTTCCCGCGTTTTCGAGATTTTCTTTCGCCCGCTTTCGGCCGCGCAAGACGGCTGTTCCCGGGGCTCCGGATCGGCTTAGCTTGGCGCTCATGCTCCTGCGCCTGCGCGACATTCACAAGAGCTTTGCCGGGGCCGAAGGGCCGGTGCCGGTGCTACGCGGCGTCGATCTCGATCTGGCGGCGGGCGAGAGCCTCGCGCTCACCGGAGAGAGCGGCTCTGGCAAGTCGACGCTGCTGCATCTGGTGGGCGGGCTGGACCGGCACGATCGCGGCCGGATCGAGGTCGCCGGGACGGAAGTGACCGCCCTCGACGACAGCGGCCGGGCGGCGCTCCGGCGCGGCACGGTCGGCGTCGTGTTCCAGCAGTTCAACCTGATCCCCTCGCTCACCGTGGGCGACAACATCGCCTTCCAGGCCCGCATCGCGGGGCGGCACGAGCCCGCCCGCGCCACGGCGCTGGCCGAGCGGCTTGGCCTCGCACCGCATCTGGCCAAGTATCCCGAACAGCTCTCGGGTGGGCAGCAGCAACGCTGCGCCATCGCCCGGACGCTGGCGGCGCGCCCGGCATTGGTGCTGGCGGACGAGCCGACCGGCAATCTCGACGAGGCGACCGCCGAGGAGGTGCTCGGCGCCATGCTGGAACTGGTGGCAGAGACCGGTGCGGCGCTGCTGATGGTCACCCATTCGCAGCACCACGCAGCGCGGATGGGACGGCGGCTGCACCTCCATGCCGGGCGGATCGCGTGACCGGGGCGGTGTTCCACGCGTTGCTGTCGCATTGGCGGCGCGCGCCGCTGCAGCTCTTCACTCTGATTGCCGGCTTGGCGCTGGCCACCGGGCTGTGGTCCGGGGTGCAGGCGATCAACGCCGAGGCGCGCGCCAGCTACGACGCCGCCGCCGCGACGCTGGGCGAGGGGCGCTTCGCCCGGATCGAGGCGGCGACGGGTGGGGAGGTAACGCAAGCGCAATACGTCGCGCTGCGCCGCGCCGGCTGGCTGGTCAGCCCGGTGGTGCAGGGCCGGCTGGGCGGGGTCCGGCTGGTGGGGATAGACCCGCTGACCGCCCCCGGCGGCATCGGCCCGGCGGCCGGGGAAGCCGACATCTCCGCCTTTCTCGGCGGGGCGGGGCAGATCTTCGGCCGGGCGGAGGTGCTGGCGGCGCTGCCCGAAACCGGCGCCGAGGCGGTGCTCGCGCCCGACGTCGCGCCCGGCACCGCGCTCACCGACATCTCGCTGGCGCTGCGGCTCCTGAAGCGCGACGGCATCGACGCGTTGCTGGTGGCGCCGGAACAGCCGATCGCGCGCCCCGAGCTGGCCGAGATCGCGTCGGACCTCGTTTTGCGCCCGCCGCAGCCCGGCTCCGAGGTCGGCCGGCTCACCGACAGCTTCCACCTCAACCTCACCGCCTTCGGTCTTCTGTGCTTCGCGGTCGGGATCTTCATCGTCCACGGCGCGGTGGGCCTCGCCTTCGAGCAGCGCCGTCCGGTGATCCGCACGCTGCGGGCGCTGGGCGTGCCGCTGCGCCGCCTCGTGGCGCTGATGCTGCTGGAGCTTCTGGCCTTCGCGCTGGTCGCGGGGGTGATCGGCGTCGGGCTGGGCTGGTTGCTGGCGGCGCAACTGTTGCCGGACGTGGCGGCGACGCTGCGCGGGCTCTACGGCGCGGATGTGGCGGGCGGGCTGGCGCTGCGCCCCGCCTGGTGGCTTTCGGGGCTGGGCATCGCCGTGCTGGGCACCGGATTGGCCGCGGGGGCGGCGCTATGGCGCATCGCCACCATGCCGCTCCTGGCGGCCGGCGGGCGACGGGCCTGGGCCATGGCCGAGGCGCGGATGGCGCGCGGGCAGGGCGCGGCGGCGCTGGCGCTTCTGCTTCTGGCCGCCGGGTTGGCGGTCTGGGGGGAGGGGCTGGTCGCGGGCTTTGCGCTCCTGGGGGCTGGACTGATCGGTGCGGCGCTGGCGCTGCCACTGATGCTCGGCGCGGCGCTGGGCCTCGCCGCGCGTCTGGCGCGCGGGCCTCTGATGCAGTGGTTCTGGGCCGATACGCGCCAGCAGCTTCCCGGCCTGTCCCTGGCGCTGATGGCGCTGATGCTGGCCATGGCCGCCAATATCGGCGTCTCGACCATGGTCGGCTCCTTCCGCGCGACATTCGCCGAGTTCCTCGACCAGCGCCTCGCGCCCGAGCTTTATGTCGAGACCGCCGACGACGCGCAGGCCCGCGCGGTCGAGGCGCTGCTCGCGCCACGCATCCGCGCCGTGCTGCCGCTGGCGTCGGTCGAGATCGAGGTCGAGGGGATTCCGGCCGAGCTGAACCTCGCCCGGCCCGATCCGACCTATCCGGAGAACTGGCGCCTGCTGCGCGCGGCCGAGCGGCCATGGGAAAGGCTCTCTACCGGGGAGGGCGTGCTGATCAGCGAACAGCTCGCGCGCCGCGCCGGCCTGTCCTTGGGCGACCCGGTCCGGCTCGGCCCCGAGACGGCCCTGCCGGTGCTGGGCATCCATGGCGATTACGGCAACCCGCTGGGACAGGTGATTGTCACCGAGGCGCTGTTCGCGCGGCTGCAGCCCGAGATCGTGCCGCGCCGCTTCGGCCTTAGACTCGATCCTGCGGAGGTACCCGAGATCCGTGCCGCGCTGACCGGGATGGGCCTGCCCGAGGGGGCAATCACTGATCAGGCGGCGGTCAAGCGCTTCTCGATGCAGGTCTTCGAGCGCACCTTCGCGGTGACGGCGGCGCTCAACGTGCTGACGCTCGCCGTGGCGGGCTTCGCGATGCTGATGTCGCTGCTCACGCTCGCGGCGCTTCGGCTGCCGCAGCTTGCCCCGGTCTGGGCGCTGGGGCTGACCCGGCGGCGGCTGGCGGCGCTCGAGATGGGGCGCACGGTGCTGCTGGCGGCGCTGACGGCGGTGGTGGCGCTCCCCGTGGGGCTGGCGCTGGCTTGGGTGCTGCTGGCGGTGGTCAATGTCGCGGCCTTCGGCTGGCGGCTGCCGATGACCGCCTTCCCATGGGACTACGCGCGGCTGGGGCTTTTCGCGCTGCTCGCCGCCGGGCTCGCCGCGCTCTGGCCGGCGATCCGGCTCGCCCGCACTCCGCCCGCCGCGCTGCTGGGGGTCTTCGCGCATGAACGTTAGGTTGTTTATCCTGCTGGCGCTTCCGGCCACGGCGCAGGCGCAGGGCTTCGCCGGTCTCGGCGGGACCGCCGGGGAGTTCGCCCTGCCCGAACCCGATACGGTGCTGTCCTTTCCCGCCGATCACGGCGCCCATCCCGCCTACCGCATCGAATGGTGGTACCTCACCGCGAATCTGACCGATCCCGATGGCACGCCCTACGGGCTGCAATGGACGCTGTTCCGCTCGGCGCTGGCGCCGCGCGAAGGGGATGGCTGGGAGAGCCCGCAGCTCTGGCTCGGGCACGCCGCCGTCACCACCGCCGACACCCACCTCTTCACCGAGCGGCTGGCGCGCGGCGGCATCGGTCAGGCCGGGGTGACGGTCACGCCCTTCGAGGCCTGGATCGACGACTGGCAGATGGCGGGCGAGCGCTTCGAGGCGCTGAGCCTCGCCGCCTCCGGCCCGGACTTCGCCTATGACATGACGCTTAAGGCGCGCGGCCCGCTCGTGCTGCACGGCGACGAGGGCTACTCCGTCAAATCCGCCGAGGGGCAAGCGAGTTACTACTACTCTCAGCCCTTCTTCGACATCGCCGGCACGCTGACCTTGCCCGAAGGGGCGGTCGAGCTGACCGGTTCCGCCTGGTTCGACCACGAATGGTCTTCGCAGCCGCTGTCGGAACGGCAGACCGGCTGGGACTGGTTTTCGCTCTCATTCGAGGGCGGCGCCAAGCTGATGGGCTTCCGGCTTCGCGAAGGCGAAGATGAAGGCTACACTTACGCGAGCTGGATCGCGCCGGACGGGCGGCTGACGCCCTATGTCGGCTCTTTTGCGGCCGAACCGCTGGAGACGACGCGGCTCGGCGCGGTCGAGCTGCCGGTGCGCTGGGCGGTGCGGCTGCCGGAGGAGGGCGTCGAGATCGAGGTCGAGGCGCTGAACGCGGCCGCTTGGAACGCGCTGACCCCACCCTACTGGGAGGGGCCGGTCGTGGTGACGGGGAGCCATCAGGGGCAGGGTTATCTGGAGATGACGGGATATGAGTGACATCACGACGCTGGCGGGGCTGCTGGAGCTGGTGCGGACACGGATCGAGGCGGGGCTGCATGACCGCGACGCGGCCGCGCGGCTGCCGGTGCTGGCGACCCGGGACGCCGAAGGCTGGCCCTCTGCCCGCTCGATGGTGCTGCGCGATTTCGATCCCGGGGAATGGACGCTCGACATCCATTCCGACGCGGACGCGGCCAAGGTGCTGCAACTCACCGATGCGCCGCGCGCCGCAATCCAGTTCTGGGACGCCGAGGTCGCGTTGCAGGTCAGGATGCGGGCCCATGTCGTGCGGCTGCCGCATGAGGAGGAGAAGGCACTGTGGGAGGAGGTCCCCGACGATGCCCGCGCGCGCTACGGGGCGGTGCCGCCGCCCGGCACGCCGATCGCCGCCCATGACGCCTGGCATCCCAACCCGCGCCCGGCCCGCTTCGCGGTGCTGCGCGCCCGCGTGCTGCGCGTCGAGGCGCTGCATCTGGGCGAAACCCACCGCCGCGCCCGTTTCGAGCGCGAGGAGGGTTGGCAGGGCAGCTGGCTGGTGCCGTGAGCCGTCTGGCGCAGGGCCGGGCGGGGCGATAGATCCCCTCCCATGACGCCCCTCATTCCCCTGACCCGCGACCTCGTGCTGATCGGCGGCGGTCACGCCCATGCGCTGCTGCTGCGGCGCTGGGGCATGAACCCGCTGCCCGGTGTGCGGCTGACGCTCATCGATCCCGGCCCGCTCACCGCCTATTCGGGGATGCTGCCGGGCTTCGTGGCGGGCCATTACGACGCCGCCACGCCGCAGATCGACCTCGTGCGGCTGGCGCGCTTTGCCGGGGCGCGGCTGATCCTTGGGCGGGCCAGCCACCTCGACCCCGTGGCGGGCGAGGTGACGGTGGGTGGCCGGCGCATCGGCTTCGACGCCGCCTCGCTCGACATCGGCGTCACCAGCGAAATGCCCGGCCTTCCGGGCTTCGCCGAGCATGGCGTCCCAGCCAAGCCGCTGGGCCGTCTGGCGCGCGATTGGGCGGCGTTTCGCGCGGGCGAAGGCCCGGCCCGGGTCGCGGTGATCGGCGGCGGTGTCGCGGGGGCCGAACTGGTTATGGCCGCGGCCCACGGGCTGCGGCACCGCGAGGCGCGCGTCACGCTGATCGAGAAGGACCGGGTGCTGGGTGCGGTGTCCGACAGCGCCCGCGCCCTCGTGCTGGAGCGCATGGAGCGGCTCGGCATCGAGGTGGTCGAGGGCGCGGGCGTGGCGCGGGTGGCGGCCGATCGCGTGACGCTCGATGATGGTCGCGAGGTGGTTTCCGACTTCACCATTGGCGCGGCGGGGGCGCGGCCGCAGGGCTGGCTCGCGCAGAGTGGCCTCGTGCTGACCGAGGGCTTCGTCGAGATCGGCCCGACCCTGCAGAGCAGCGCGCCGCAGGTCTTTGCCACCGGCGACTGCGCCCATATGGAATTCGATCCGCGCCCCAAGGCCGGGGTCTACGCGGTGCGGCAGGCGCCGGTGCTGTTCGACAATCTGCGCGCCGCGCTCTCGGGCGGGCGAATGCGGGACTATCGGCCGCAGAAGGACTATCTCAAGCTGATCTCGCTGGGCGGCAAGTCCGCGATGGCCGAGAAATGGGGCCGCGCCGTGGCCCACCCGGCGCTCTGGCTCTGGAAGGACCGGATCGACCGCCGCTTCATGGAGAAGCTGTCGGACCTGCCCGAGATGGGGAATGCCAAGCTGCCCGACCCGGTCGCCGAAGGCGTGCGCGAGGCGCTGGGCGACAAGCCGATGTGCGGCGGCTGCGGCGCCAAGGTCGGGCGCGGCGCGCTGCGCGAGGCGCTGGCCGGGTTGCCGGCGCAATCGTGCGAGGACGTGGTGGCGCTGCCCGGCGACGATGCCGGGCTGATCGTGACGGGCGGCGCGCGGCAGGTGATCTCCACCGACCATCTCCGCGCCATGGTCGAGGATCCCGACCTGATGACCCGGATCGCCGCGATCCACGCGCTGGGCGACATCTGGGCCATGGCGGCGCGCCCGCAGGCCGCGACGGTGAGCCTGATCCTGCCGCGCATGAGCGCCGAGATGCAGCGCCGGACCATGGCCGAGATCATGCGTGCCGCGCGCGAGGTGCTGGACGCGGCCGGCGCGCATCTGCTGGGCGGGCACAGCTCGTTGGGCTCCGAGCTGACCGTGGGCTTCACCGTCACCGGGCTTTGCGAACGCGATGCGGTGACACTGGGCGGGGCACGCCCCGGCGCGGCGCTGATCCTGACCAAGCCGATCGGCTCGGGCACGATCATGGCCGCGGAGATGGCGCGCAGCGCCCCCGGCCCGGTGGTGGCCCGCGCCTGGGAGGCGATGGTGCAGCCCCAGGGGCGGGCGTCGGAGATCCTCGCCGGCGCGCAGGCGATGACCGACGTGACCGGTTTCGGCCTCGCGGGCCACCTGTCGGGGATCTGCGAGGCCTCGGGCTGCGGCGCCGAGTTGCGCGTCGCGCAGGTGCCGCTGATGGAGGGCGCGCTGGAACTGGCCGAGGCGGGGACCCGCTCGACGCTGTTTTCCGACAACATGGCCGGGGCGGGCGCGGTGGTGATCGGGGCGGGCGGCGCCCGCACCGACCTGATGTTCGACCCGCAGACTGCGGGCGGGCTGCTCGCCGCCGTCGATGCCGCGGATGCGGAGCGGCTTCTGGCCGAGCTGCGCGCGGCGGGCTACCCGGCGGCGCTGGTCGGGCAGATGGTCGAGGGGCCGGGGCTCAGGCTGGTGTGACCGGCGCGGCCTTGCGCCGCGCCGCGCGCGGGCCTAAGCCCTCGCGCCATGTTCACAGTCGCCGCCCTCTATCACTTCGCTGCCCTGCCGGACGCGCCCGCGCGCCGCGAGGCGCTGCTCGAATTCTGCGCCGCGCGCGGCATCATCGGCACGCTGATCCTCGCGCAGGAGGGAATCAACGGCACCGTCGCCGCGCCCGAGCGCGAGGCGGTCCTCGATCTGATCGCGCATCTGCGCGGCTGGCCGGGATTCGAAGGGCTCGACTGGAAGGAGAGCGCCGCCGAGGCGGCCCCCTTCCGCCGCCTCAAGGTCCGGCTCAAGCGCGAGATCGTCACCATGGGCCAGCCCGGCGTCGATCCCCGGGGCCATGTCGGCACCCATGTCGCGCCGGCCGAGTGGAACGCGCTGATCTCGGCTCCCGACGTCGTCACCATCGACACCCGCAACGGCTACGAGGTGGCGGTGGGCAGCTTCGAGGGCGCGGTCGATCCGGGCACCACGAGCTTTCGCGAGTTTCCCGACTGGTGGGCGGCCAATGCCGACAGGCTGGCGGGCAAGCGCATCGCCATGTTCTGCACCGGCGGCATCCGCTGCGAGAAGTCGACCTCGTTCCTCAAGGCGCAAGGCATCGACGAGGTCTATCACCTCAAGGGCGGCGTGCTGAAATATCTCGAAGAGGTCCCGCAGGAGCAGAGCCTGTGGCGCGGCGAATGCTTCGTCTTCGACGAGCGCGTGGCGGTGGGCCACGGGCTGGAGCCCGGCTCGCACGTGCTGTGTCGGGCCTGCCGGATGCCGGTCTCGCCCGAGGCGATGCGCGATCCGGCCTATGTCGAGGGCATTTCCTGCCCCGGCTGCATCGAGGCGCGCAGCGACGAGGACCGCGCCCGCTATGCCGAGCGGCAAAGGCAGATGGGCGGCTGACCCCCCTACACCTTTGCCTGCGCCGGGGCTAAGCAGGCGAATATGGATGATGTCGTCATGTATCTGCGCGGCCTCGTGCCCGGGCGCCGCGCCGTCTTCGCGCTGACCATCGGCGCCTTGTCGGGCTGGCTCGCCGCGCTGTCGGGAATGCCGCTGCCCTGGATGCTGGGGCCGATGATCGGCAACACGCTGGCGGCGGTGCTGGCGCTGCCGGTTCGCGGGCCCGACCGGCTGCGCCCCTTGGTGATCCCGGTGATCGGCGTGATGCTCGGCTCGGCGCTGCGGCCCGAGATGTTCGACACGGCCGGACGCTACGCCGCGAGCCTCGCCCTGCTGCCGCCCTTTCTGGTGGTGACGGCGCTGGTCTCCTATGCCGTCTATCGCCGGGTCGGGCGCTACGACCCGGTCACCGCCTTCTTCTCGGCGATGCCGGGCGGGCTCAACGACATGCTGATCCTCGGCGGCGCGGCGGGCGGCAATGAAAAGCGCATCGCGCTGGCCCATGCCGCGCGGGTGCTGCTCGTCATCCTGTTCGTCGTGCTGTTCTACGGCACCGCGCTCGACGTCGATTCCGGCGAGGTGGCGCGCGGCGCGCCGGCCGCGGCGCTGAGCCTCCTCGACTGGGCGCTGCTGGGGGCCGCGGCCGTGGCAGGGGTGCCTCTCGGCAAATGGCTGCGGCTGCCGGCGCCGCAGGTCACCGGGCCGATGATCCTGAGCGGGGTGCTGCATCTGGTGGGGTTGGTCTCGGTCGCCCCCCCCGGCGCGCTGATCGTGGTGGCGCAGGTGGTGATCGGCACGGTGATCGGTTGCCGCTTCATCGGGGTGAGCGCGGCGCAGATCGGTCGGGACCTGTCGCTTGGCGCGCTGTCATCGGTGGCGATGATCGCCGTCGCGGTGATCTCCGCCGCGGCGCTGACGGCGATCACCGGGCTGCCGCTGTCGCTCAGCTTCCTGGGTTATTCGCCGGG
>Ga0208794_1000198_pt1 | contig 49481 bp, 45 predicted proteins | sample 32_taG_FD_184106 | JGI IMG/M metagenome (GOLD analysis project Ga0208794, IMG submission 184106) | Marine viral communities from the Gulf of Mexico - 32_GoM_OMZ_CsCl metaG (SPAdes) (version 2) | ecosystem: Environmental > Aquatic > Marine > Oceanic | place: Atlantic Ocean: Gulf of Mexico... | reverse complement strand
TCACCAGAAGCACAGGAATTAATGAAATATTCTTGTGAAGTGAAGAATAGCTCAGGAGTAATGCGTTATCCACTCAAATGGAAAACAGGTTGGCTCAATGAGTTTAAAAAAGAATATGAGAAGTTCTATCCATTAGATACAATTAGATACATATTTTAAACCAAAACAAAGATGAGTAATATAGGATTAGAAATAACAGACTTCTATTGTAATGGTTTTGCGGGTAGAAGATATGATTTAACAGGTAGTATTATAGAAGCTGAAGGTAAAGATTGGATAGTCATAAGAACAACTGAAGGTTCACCCGTATTTATGAACCTAAAAGATTGGGATAAGCAAGAATTTATTAATGCATGGACAAACCAAAACAAAGATGAGAACATTTTATGATTTTAGAACACCTAATTGGAAAGAACCTCAAAAATTTCCAATGCAAGGTAAAGTAATACTTAAATGGAAAGGCTATTGGTTATTAAAAATATATAAGGATGGTCATTTAGTTGATAGAACAGCATTTAATGGATATATAGTATGTCCAAAAACTATTTATTTATATGATGTTTACATAGCTAAATCTTTTTGGGATGCTATAAAATACTTATTTAAACCAAAACAAAGATGAATACATATACTTTAAAAGAACAAACAGCATATGTAAAAAAGGTTTTTCATAGCTGTAAAACAGCTGAGCAATTTGGTCATGCTGCTTTATGGGTAAAGAACTGGTGTCATAGAATGTCTATCCAGTACCCAGATAAGGTAACTTGTTTAAATACTCTCTATTCTAAAATTGTATCAGATGAAGTTTGAAGGTCAATACAATCCTAATGTAAAAAACTGGGTCAAAGCATGCTTCAAAAAATCTGGTAATTTGATTCATTTTGGTAGTAAAAAGATTCCCTACCACGATGATGAAATGAAGTATACAAATGAATTACCTGAGTATAAATTTGAAGATCTTAGTTATAGAGAATCTAGTATGTTGCACTATGAAGAAAGCTGACGTTATTGTAAAAATTTTAAAGGCTGATAAAGGCATTCTTGTCTTTGACAAAGACAGAACCTTTATGTATGAAGGAGAAGAGCCTCTTGGTTTAATGGATATGCTTAACGGTAAACACAAAACTTACTGCCAAGCACAAATACAAGAAAATGAAGACGGTGAATTTTTTTTTCATATACTTAAAGAGTTACCAGATGAAACCTGGTAAGATAATTTAAAACTAAATCAGATGGCACTAACATCATTAATCATTCCTAGAAAAGGTAATGATAATCAATACTTGCAAGTTGAAACTATAGCCGGTGAAAAAGGCATTGTAATCCACTGGTATGGTTGCAACAATGAGTTTGAACATACAGGGAAAGCAGATGCTTCAGCTGATAAAAGATCAGAAGAAGAATTCCATAAGGGTTTAAGAGAAGCCGCTGCAAAAAAAGATCAATTAATAACCTCACATAGCACTCATCCAGAATGGAATCCGGAAGGCTATGTAAAAAACTTAAATGACAATGGGAGCAACTAGTATAGAAGTTATAGCTCATGGAAACAGCATGAAAGAAGCTTTTAAAAATGCACAAAAACAAGCAGAAGAAGAATATGGTAACGATATCTATAACGGGGCTATAAATAATTGTGATTTGCTTGGAGATAAAACTGCGTTTTTATTATCTAAATCAGATGAAGGGCTTTGGCATTATGTGAATAATAAAGTATGTAAGAGAGAAGTAATAGGCATTTGCTTAAAAGAACCTGTTAAAAACACTAACTCTATCAAGAGCGTTGTTGCTCGAAATCCTCAAAAAGGATCTCGTAAATGGGTTACAAAATACAAGGCCAAGCACAAATGGTCTGGTATAGAACTAGGCATATCTGAAGATACTCTTACAGAAGCTATCAAAAAAGCTAGAGCTCATATAGAATCTGATAAGCTAACTGAAAAAGATCCCATACAAATCTTTGTTACTAAAGAATTAGAAAAGGGTAATCGGAATTGTGCTGAAGTAAATTACAAAAGAAGTAAAAATCAATCAGCAGGTGTTTACAAATTTATGGGCTTTGCTCCTTGTTAGTCATGAGTACTTTTAAGAATAACATCCATTATATGGAAGGTGCTATTCAGGGAAGAGTTATGGCTAACCATGTAAATAAAACTACTTACCAGAATTTAGAAAACGCACTTATAGCTAAAGCAGAAGTCATCAGAAATTTTGAAGAGGTTCTTGGATTCAGTAGAGATTCCCAACCCTTGGATAATAACTATGCTTTTAATTTAGGTATCTATGATGCATTAAAAGAGGTTTATGAAGCTAATCAAGAATCAATGGACGGTAAATCCGATTAATATAAATGAAGCTAGAGAATTTGTAGAACAATACCATTATGCTAAAGGAGCTGCTAAAACAGCAGTAAGCTGCTTTGGTTTGTATTATAAAGGAGATCCTAATACTTTACACGGCATCTCTTGGTGGATGCCGCCTCCTTTAGGAGCTGCTAAATCTGTTAGTTCAGATCATAGAGGGGTTTTAGCCCTAAGTAGATTTTGTTTGGTAGAAGATAGACCTGAGAATGCAGGATCTTTTCTTATAAGTAAGAGTATAAAGATGCTAGATAAAAGATGGCAGATGCTTCTTACTTATGCAGACACAGCTCTTAATCACGACGGGGGTTTATACCACGCATCTAATTGGAACTATAATGGTTTAACCAGGAAGAACCCTCTTTACTGGGATCCTAATGGAAATTGTATGGTATCTAGAAAGAAAGGTGCTAAGACTTATAACCACCGGGAGATGATAAGTTTGGGATATGAGTACAAAGGTAAATTTGAAAAACATAGATTCATTTACCCAATAGCTAACAGGAAGAATGTAATTGTAAAACCCAGAGTTCCTGAAATTCCTTTACTATTCACTCAAGATGGTAAGATTAATTTAAACGATAATGAATCCAACTAGAAATAAATACATGTGCACAAAATGCGGGACTGTATATTATACACCAGAAGATCGGCCACCCCCTACACCTAATTGGGATGATGGTCACGTATGCACTTTAAAAAAGATAACTTATGAAGGTAATTAAACAAACAGAATTGCATTACAATTCAGGAAGTTCAGATAAAGTTTACAATGTAGAAATGATTGATCACGGACCTGATGAATCCTATAGATACGAAATTGTAGCCAGATATGGTAGAAGAGGTAGTCATTTAAACGAAGTTCCTAAAGGAAAGTGTACTTCTTTTATCACAGCTGAAAGAAAGTTTATCAATCTTATCAGCAGCAAAATAGCAAAGGGCTATTATGAGCTCAACAGTTGGTCAACTAAAGAAGGCAGAAGACATTCTGTCAACTATTACGACTATTAAAATAAACCAGTGGATAACTCAAATGGAAGAGTGCTTGCAAAATATGTAAGAAGGTTGCGGGTTCGAATCCCGCTCCACTACTAATACAAATCACTATGTTTTTTACTATATCATTAATAGCTTTTGTAATCATAGGACTTACTATTATTAATGTAAGTGATTACATCAAACACAAAAGAAAATGCAGGAAGAAAAAATCGGAAGACAGTGGATCTTAATAATGCTAATCGTAGGGGTAATAATCTTTGGGTATTGCTCAGGTCTAAAAGCTGGAGGTAAGGATGATCCTATTATTGACAGCCTCTATGCAGAGATTAAGGCCCAGGACATCTTATTTCCAGAAATTGTACTTAGACAAGCGATACAAGAAACCGGATGGTTTAATTGTACTAAATGCTCGTGGAGATATAATAACCCGTTCGGATTTAGATACAAGACTTGGGTAACAGAAACCAATCCTAAAGGCTACATACAATTCCAAAGCTGGAAAGAAGCTGTTAACTATTACAAAAGATGGCAAGCTAAGTTTTATAAAGAAGGAGATTATTATGACTTTTTAACTAAGCGCGGATACGCTGAAGATAAAGGTTATATTGCAAGACTTAAATCGTTAAAACTATGGGACAAAAAAGAAATATCTTTACGGTAAAATTAGTTAAGAAAAACAACAAGCTTATTCATAAAAATAAGGGTGAGCTTTCCTTATACGAAGCCTTTGTAAATTCAATAGATGAAAACCAGGAAGTAGAGGTTTTCTTTGAAACGTTAGATGGCTCAGGTACAAAACCACAATTAGCCAAGATCCATGTCTGCATAAGAGAATTAGCTAGCACAACAGGATACACGTTTGAAGAGATGAAAAAGGAAATTAAACATCGCGCGGGGTTAGCTATAGGTGATTTGAACACAGCTGATGGCTATGTAAAATCATTCGCAAATTGTTCTGTAGATGAACTAAGCTCTGTAATTGAAACAATTATTGAAGCAGGAGAATTAGTAGGAATAGACTTCAGGTCTCATCTTTCCGCAAATTCGCAACTTGCTCCTTAAGAAATCGCAGAGTTGTTTTAGAGGTTTTCTCTTGCTTATGAGCAGCTTTTTCAATAAGCTCGATGAGAATAATTAAAGTAGAAATATTGTATTCATAAACATCAGCAGCTTCATTATCCTTTAACTTGATAACAGTTTCTATAAACTTTTTAGGATCATGTTGTTGCAATGATGAAAACAGTTCCTTAATTCTTTGATAGAGAATCCCGGTAATTTCTACGTCTATAACAGCTTCGCGGGTTATTACATCAAACTCGCGATCCAAATCTATTTCATTATCACTCATAAACAAATTTAATAAATTTAGTCAGATGTCTGAAGTAAACATAAAAGAGATACAGCACAAGCTGTATGAAAGATTAAAGCCCTCTGGTTGGGGGGACAAATTAAAAACCTTTCTGTTAAGTGATGACTTCAATAAAATATTGAATCATTTATTAGAAGAAAGTGAATCCGGTAAACACTTTACACCAAAGGTCAAACAATTGTTTAGAGCTTTTGAAGAGTGTCCTTATGAAAATTTAAAGGTAGTGTTTATAGGACAGGATCCTTATCCCAAAGCAGGAGTAGCTGACGGTATTTCTTTTTCCTGTTCTAATGACGGAAAAATACAAGCATCTCTAAGATACATTTATACGGAGTTAGAGACTACTGTTTATCCTGACGGAATCCAATGGAATCCTGATTTAAAATCTTGGTCAAATCAAGGGGTTCTTATGCTAAATACTGCACTTACCACAACAATTGGTAAAATAGGAACCCATGTAGATTTGTGGAAACCGTTTATGATTTATCTATTAGACATGTTAAATACGTATAACCCAGGCCTCGTGTATGCTTTCTTAGGCAAGAAAGCTGAAGCTTGGAGCCAACATATTTCAGTAAATAACTACAAGTGTTTTTCTACGCACCCAGCATCTGCCGCATATAGAGGTAAGAAAGGCTGGAACAGCGGAGATTTGTTTAACTCAATTAACCAGATTATAATAGAAAATTACAACCAGGAAATATGTTGGGGTGAACCTTAAAAATACAGTTATGAAAAAAGAATTTATACATCCCGGATGGAAAGAAAGAGTTTTAGAGCTAGAAAGTAAAGGGCTTATTGATGACAATCAAAAAGAAACTTTAATGCAAATGATAGATTCACCAGATGGTGAAAACGGTTATCTAGCTAAAGAAATAATGGGAAACAAAATGGCTGCTAAGATAGCTGTTGGATTAAACCCTGAGCAAACTAAAAACTTTTTTGATCTTATAAACTTTTTCATAGACCCTGATGAAGATGCTTATGTTTTAAAAGGCTATGCTGGTACAGGCAAAACCTTTTTAATCACAAGAGTATTAGAATACATCGCTGTCAGATATCCTAATCGCGCAATTGCAATAACAGCTCCTACAAATAAAGCTGTTAAGGTATTACAACAAAATGCTCCTTTTGATAAAAATTCAAACTATAAATTAGTTTTTGATGATATATTTGAAGCCAGGCTCAAGTTGGATTATATGACCATACACAAGCTATTAGGTCTTAAGGAGTCGGTATCATTATCAGGAGAACAAAGTTTTATACCAGATCCTAGAAATCCTGCCAAGCTTACTGATTATAAATATCTGATTGTTGATGAAGTTTCAATGTTAAGTGATGATTTATGTCATCTTTTATTAGAACACAGTGACAAGGTCAAGATTTTATTTACAGGAGATCCTGCTCAGATCCCACCAGTAAAACGAAAAGATTGTATTCCTTTTAGAAAACAAGAGGCTTACAATTTTAAACGAGGTGAGCTGTCTCAGATTATGAGGCAAACAGGAGAGAATCCTATTGTGGATACATCATTCTTATTACGGAATAACTTAAACATAGCTCAACCAATTCGCAAATTAGCAACAAACCTGAATGACAAAGGGGAAGGTATTGTTTTTTTAGATTCCACAAAGGATCGTAAAAAGGTAAGACCTATACTGAAAGAATACTTTGATACAGATAGTTTTAAGGAAGATGCTAACTATATGAAAGTAATCGCCTGGAGAAATACTACGGTAAATAAGATGAATAACATAATCCGGGAAATTCTATACGGTGAAAATTCTCAGGAATATGTTGTCGGTGAAAAGTTAGTTGTTATGAAACCTGTGTTTGAAAAACAAAAGCATAGGTATGGTGAATGGCGTGTTTTATTTACTACTAGTGAAGAGTTAGAAGTAAAAGAAGTTAGATGGATAGAAAGAAACTATCTGTATGCTAACGGGAAAAGGTGTACGTTGATGTTTTGGGAATTAGTAGTGGGGTATTATGATTACTATTTGAGAAAGAATTTTACTGAAACTATTTACACTATTCATCAAAATTCGTTTCATGAGTGGGAAGCTTATTTGAAAACTTTCAAAGAGAGAGCTATTAAAGAAAAATCTAAAGCTGCTTGGAGAAAGTACTACGATAGGATGAAGTACTCGGCTGACATTTCCTATAACTACGCAATAACAGCCCATAAAGCACAAGGGAGTACATACACCAATGTATTACTGATAGAAGAAGATGTAGACTTTAATAGGGATATTGTAGAGAGGAACAGAATAAAATACACCTCTTACTCTAGACCAACTACTAAGTTATACATACTAAGGAAGAACTATGGATAACGGGATGTGTTCTACAAAGAGCACATCCCAAAATTCAGAGCAACTTTGGTTACTATCATCTTCATTCTCAACCAACTGTAAACCTGTTTAGTTTAAATTTATTACATTAGTAATAATAAATCATAAAAAACAAACCGATGAAATACGTAAAAGCACCAGCTCCCTTTGATCTGGCGAAAGCTAAAAAAAGCATGATCAGAGTCTTTGCAAGACAGCGAAGAGGAGCTATGACCTCTATGCAACAAACCAAAGCTCTAATGTTACCAAGCTCTCACAAAAGCCCTAACATGGTTCTTACAGCTGATGTAAAAGCTTTAAAACCTTTTCCTAGCAGAGGTGCAATACTAAGCAGATCACACGCGGTAAATGTAGCACCTACGCTTAATAGTGGAGTTATTCTATTACATCCGGATATATTTGATGAATATGTTACTAAAGGTATAATAGATTCTGAAGGAAATTATCCACCTCTTAGAAAGAAAGCTCCTGTTAAGAAAGAAGCTAAGGTTGTAAAGGAAAAGCCCAAGAAAGCAGCTCCTAAAAAAGCTAAAAAGAAAGCACCGGCTAAAGCAAAGCCTGCAACTTTAACTCAAGTAAGAGCAGCTTACAAAAAGAAATTTGGAAAAATGCCTCCTAAAAACTGGAAAAAGGAAACCATTGCTAAGAGATTAGTATAAGTTATCCTCCAGAAAAGAGAATAATTGCTACAAACGCAATAGTAGTACTTATCCAACCTATTTTAAGAAGCTTACTTCTCTTATTCTGTTTATTTATCGCATCTCTAAGGTCAGTAATCTCACGATCCTGGCCTGAGATGATGTCTTCTTTTAAGACAATAACAGTTTCGTGATTATCAAGGATAGAATCTTTAGCTGCACTACTCTTTTTTAGTGCGGTAATAGCTGAGTCTTTAAGGAAAAGTTGTTGATTAGATATGTTCAATAAAGTATCCAATTCATGAGATCGTACCAACCGGTCTGCTATCTTTCTTAGCTCATTTGTTGTATAGCATGTTAAGGTATCACCAGTTTGACCTAATGACACTGTCCAGCTGAGCAGTAGTAGCGTTACTATTGAAATTATATCTTTCACGGTATTTTATTTTAATCAAAGGTTTTCGGTTCTCTAAGCTGTCATTTACTAATAATATTGAATCAGCGGTATTAGACCAAAACAAAGCTCTAGATTCCCATAAAGCTGATGTGCTATCTAAAATAGAAATTTCTTTTCTTAAATTAGAGTCATCAAACGGTTCAATAATAGAGACAGTTGGTCTTGTGAACAAAACCACTGTCTCTACTACAATAATTAAGATTAAAATTGATAAAAGTACTGTCAACTTATTTTTTTGCACTCGTATCTTTTTTAGGGGCTAACATGATTAGAGAATTTTTTGCTCTTAGAAAAACCATTCCTAATATAGCAAGTTCTCCAGCTTCCATTGATGTAAAATCTTTAGATAAGTACATGTAAGCAGCACCACCAATAAGTAATACACCAATGATTGTTGTAATTAATCCATCTTTAAATAACCGTTCCATTTTTCATTATTTAGTTAAACAAAAAAGCAACAGCATACCCTCAATTATACGGACGCATTTGGGAATCTGTCTAAATACAATTAGGTATGCCGTCGCTTATTATAATATACAGAAAATTAGGTTATTAATCAAATTTACAAGTTGTTATGTCTAATTCTAAAATCACAAAAGATACTTTTCATTACTTGGAAATTTACTATTATAAACTAGTTATGTATACTCAATCAGATGATTTTTGGAAAAATCTCTCAGTTCTACAAAGAGGTGAAATCAACTATGAAATAAGTCATGTAGCTATGTATTTAAAAGTGCTTAGTCAATTAGTCAATTCAAAGCAAAGCTCTGATAAGCCAATAATTGCATGGCCAAAAAATGAAGAGAATACATCCTTTACTTTTTCTTGTGTACAAGTAGCAAGTGAAGTGTTAGGTGTAAGCACCTCTAAAATACTAGCTGTATGTAGCGGAAAGCAAAAAACTACAGAAGGCTACATTTTTATGTATGAAGATCAATATAATTCTAACAGGATATGAGCAAAAAAAAGACGCTATTAAAGCAAATGGAGGTGTTTGACATGATAACTGACAAAAAACTAACTCCTAATCAGTATTACCTATTATGTTCTATGAGGGACTCTGTATCACCTTTACAAGTAAATATTCACCTGGAATTAAGATATCTTAAAAATCACGGGTGGGTAGATCAGACGGATGATGGCAAATACAAGCTTACACCAGAAGCTATTACTCTAATTAATCAAATAGAAAAACTATTTAAGAGCAATAAGAAAAAGACATCCGGTATTTTAATGGGTAAGCAATATGAAGATCACATAAAAACATACAGATCTCTATTTCCTAATGTAAAATTACCTAGTGGTAAAGCGGCTAGGTCCGCACCAAAAAATATTGAAACGTGTTTCCGTTGGTTCTTTGAAAACCATGACTATAAATGGGATATCATACTTGATGCCACAAGAGCTTATATTGATGAGTATCAACAAAACAATTGGAAGTATATGAGAACATCTCAGTACTTCATTAGAAAACAAGAACCAGATAAAACCTTTAGCTCTGATTTAGCAGATTATTGTGCTATAATAGAGTCTGGAGGTAGTGTAGAATCTAAACCAACATTTTCAACCAAAGTAGTATAAAATGAAAAAAAGTTTTTTAAGGTTTTCTTACCACCTAATCCTAACTGTCATTGCTTGGATAATAGTAGACACATTCATAATAAACTTGACTGGTTTCCAGTTCTTTTTTATAGAAATTGTCATTGCTGTTTTCCAATTTATTAGTAAATTTATGGATAGGAAATTGGAAGAATCCCACAATCAAAATTCTAAGAAAATTATTGAGTCAGATGTAATTGACTCGCCTATCCAATGATGCAAAACTCTACAGTATCAAAAAGAAAAACTCCGTGGAAAAGCCAAAGGCAAGGTTATCTTGACGCTTTGCAATACATGGAGAACAGAAGAACCGGGCGTATTAAAAGCTTTAAAACGCCATGGTCTAAAGTTAATGACGCAGGTGTAGATGGATTAGAATGGCATAGCATGATTGTTATAGGAGGGAGACCTGGTACAGGTAAGACTCTTATAAAGGATCAAATTGTAAGAGAAGCATACAAATTAAATCAAGGAACAAACATGAGAATTTGTGAGTTCCAATTTGAAATGTTAGCAAGAGTATCTGCTTTAAGAGAATACTCTAGCGTTCTTGGTAAATCTTACAAGTATGTATGCAGTGCTGGAGGAGATGTTATGTCCCCAGCTGATATAACCAAGTGTCATGAATACGCAAAACAAAAAGTAAAAAACCCAGTAGATGTAATTGAAACTCCTTGTGACGTAGAAACTTTTAAAAAGTACGTCCATCAATACATGAAAACCCACTCAACTACTAATGGTGATAAAACAGAGTATATGAACACTCTTATCACTATTGACCACTCATATCTATTTAAAAAAGGACTCAGAGAAGGATCTAAAACAGACATGCTGTACAATTTAGGAGAAGCTTGTACAGAACTTAAACGATTATACCCAATAATATTCATAGTCCTATCCCAACTCAAAAGAGAAGCCGATAAACCAGAAAGAAATGAAGATGGAAAGTATGGAAATTACATACTTGACTCAGACATATTAGGCGGGGATGCTTTAATGCAACACGCGGATTTAGTATTCGGAGTAAACCGTCCAGGAAGCAGATACATAAAGTATTACGGACCAGATCGGTTCATAATAGATGATGACTCTATTTTAGTGTTTCATTTTCTAAAAGTTAGAAACGGAGATACAAGAATGAGCTTCTTTAAAGCTATGTATAATCAAATGAGTGTGGTGGAAACCACAACCCCAGGTCGTCAAGAAAAGAATATAAGAACAAAAACTTCTTAGTATGTCAAATTTAAAAACAAAAAGTAGTAATGTGACTAACAAAAAACAACTAATTGCAGAGCTTAGAGTAAAGCACGAACCTTGGTTTAAAGCTGAAGGTGTTGGCGAAAAAGGTAAGTTTATACCTAAGATGGCTTATATACCTACAGGAGAATCTGAAAGAATCATTGCATTTTTTCCTAGTGAAATTTCAGGAGGTCAGGATATTTATACGGAATTTGTAAGTAAAACTTATGAACCGGAAGATCCTGAAAGAACCTTATGGAAATGGGAATACAATCCTCATTATACTGAAGAGTATAAAACAACTGAACCTCACGCTGTTTCAGGACATGTTCGGTACTTAATTCCAGTAGATGAACTGATAAATGTTGCAGAGTCTTATCCAGCAGAAATAGAGGTTACAGTTCAAAAGAAGATGAGCTTTGAAGATTTGCCAGATCCTGATTCAGATCAACCTATAGGGGAGCTGACTATAAGGGATAAAGCTGCAATTGATTGGAAGAAACCTGTTAGCAAAAAGAAATGGTTAAATGAATTAATTGTAAGAACGTTTGGAAATGGAAAATAGTAATGAAATTGTTTTACCTACACAATTAGTTAAAGCTAAAACTAAAAGCCCTAACAATCTAATTTTATTCTCTAAACCAAAAGTTGGTAAAACAGCTCTAATTGCTCAATTAGAGAATTGTTTGCTGTTGGATTTAGAAGAAGGATCGGATTATGTAGATGCTTTAAAAGTGAAAGCTACATCAGTGGAGGAAATAAAAGCAATTGGTGAGAAAATAAAAGAAGCTAATCATCCTTATGATTATATAGCTGTAGATACAATAACTAAACTAGAAGAGATTTGCATTCCATATGCTGAAATCTTATATGCCAAAACACCTATGGGTAAAAATTGGTTTAAAGGAGATGCTAATGGAAACTTGCATAAAGAAAGTGGTAAGAAGGTTTACGGGAGTATACTTAATTTACCTAATGGAGCTGGTTATTCTTATTTAAGACAAGCAATGGTCAATATGGTGGAGTATATAAAAACCTGGGCTCCCAGAATTATTCTAATAGGTCATATCAAAGATGTTCTTTTAGAAAAATCAGGAGCTGAGTTTACTTCATCAGATTTAGATTTAACCGGTAAGATAAAACGCATATTGTCATCACAATCTGATGCAATTGGTTATCTTTATAGAGGTAAAGCTGGTCAGAATATCCTTAGCTTTAAGACAAGTGGTGACATATCTTGTGGTGCAAGACCCGAGCACCTACGTAATCAAGAAATATTAATTTCTGAAATGACTGATAAAGGTCTGGTTACAAACTGGGACAAAGTATACATTGATTAAAACCTAAAATTAATAAATATGTTAAGTACAAAAGACGTAAAAACTGGCGGTGAAGGTAGTGGAATGCCTAAAACTATACAGCCGGGTAACACAAGTGCCGTAATACATAGCATAAAATTGGATCAACCTCCTTTTTTGCAAGCTGATAATGGCTATTTTGTAGTGTTAAACTTAGAAGGACCAAAACCTTCTCCAGATTTTGAAGGATTCTATATAAACAAAGATAATCCAGATGAAGGTAGATATGAAGGTCAAGTTGGTAGAGTAAAGGCCAGTAGATGGGCTTATAAAGACAACGTTACTAAAAGCGGTCTTGACATAAAAAGAGATCACGAAATCATGAAATTCATTAAAAATCTATGTGACAAATTAGACTGCATGGATTGGTGGAATAGTGTAGATGAAAAATACGCAACTATTGAAGATTTCATTGACGCTTTTAATGAAGACAAACCATTTGAAGGTAAGAAATTAGAATTCTGTATTTGTGGTAGAGAGTATCATAATAAGGAGGGTTATGTGAATCATGATCTATTTTTACCTAAATTTAGCAAAGCCGGTATACCTTTTGAATCTTCTGATCTTGTAGAAGCTGGGAGGGGTAGACTAATAGAATTCAATGAAGACAATCACATTGAAAAAGCGGCTACTAAAAATGTTGAAAGCTTTGAGGGTGGTGCAGAACTACCTTCAGATAATACTGGTAGCAAAGCGCCAGAGTTTGAGCTTTAATTAGTTCAATTTTTGTTCATCAAGAAAAGGGAGGTGGTAAAACATCTCCCTTTTTTGTTAAAACACATCTATGCTCAGAACTAAATCATTTATATCAAGTATCAACGAAGTCCCGAGAACTTGGGTCTTTGAACATTACTTACAACTTGCAGAAAAACTTACTGGACAAGATGTAAAACTAAAATCTCCATTAACTAGCAATGACAATAACCCGTCTTTCTTTGTCTATTTTAATAGAACCAAAAAGAAGTATTTATTCAAATGCTTTTCTACAGACAAACAAGGTGATGGTACTATGCTAGTTATGCATTTATTGAACTTAACTACTAGAGGTGAAGCAGCACATAAAATTATTGAAGATTACAACAAGTTTGCTATTGCCAATGAAGGCGATTACTCAAATAGAATTTTTCAATTACAAGAGAAATATAAAGTGTCAGGGTTTACCTTAAGAAAGTGGACTGATTATGATGCAAAATATTGGACAGCTTACAAGATAGGATCTAAGACCTTAGACTTTTACAACGTAAAGCCATTAGAAAGTTATACGATGTCTAAGACTGAAAATAAAAGCACCAAGGAACTCACTATGAGTAACAATAGAATTTATGGCTATTTCAAAAAAGATGGATCTCTTTATAAGATATATCAACCAATGCTTAAGAAGAACAAATTCCTCAAGGTTGCTCCGTATATTCAAGGTTCAGAGCAGTTAAAGCTAGATGTTCCTTTTCTTGTTATAACTAGTTCTTTAAAAGATGGTATGGCTTTTACAACTATGAACTTTAAAAATGCAGAATGGATTGCTCCAGACAGTGAAAATACCATGATCAAATCAGATACAATTAAAAAACTCAAATCAAAATATCAAAACATTTGTACATTATTTGACAATGACACTCCGGGTTTAAAAGCTATGCAGAAGTATAAAGAAACTTATGACATAGAAGGAGTTCATTTAAACTTAGAAAAAGACTTTGCGCAATGTGTCAAAACTCACGGGGTAGAGACTACTAGAATTCACGTAAGTCCTTTATTAACTCAAGCATTAACCGGTAAATCTAAAAACACATGAGACCACCCAGCAAAACAGCAAAATACGCACTGAGAGCATCAATTGTTTCTCTAGTGCTATGGTTAGCAACAATAACTTATTTAATAATAACATGAGAAAATATATAGGAATTGATATAGGCAAAAACGGTGCTATATGCATTTTAGATGACAATGGAGAAGAAGCTGCCAGAGCAAAAATGCCTATGATTAAAAACGAAGTTGACTGGCACACTTTAAATAGAATGTTAGAAGTCCATGAAATGTTCAATGGAATGGTTGTATTTGAAAAGCTACAACCTATTTTCGGTAGTAGTAAAAAGACTGCTTTTTCAATGGGAGAACAATACGGATCTGTTCGTATGTGTTGTATTGCAAATGATCTCATTTATACCGAAGTACCTGCAAAAAAATGGCAAGCAGAAATATTTGCAGGACAAAACAAAATTTACAAAAGCGGTTCTAAAACTAAAATAGACACTAAAGCAATGGCTCTAGTGGCAGCTAAGCGGTTATTTCCAACTATGGAAGACTTTACTTTAACTGAAAGAGCTGAGAAGCCACACGATGGCTTTATAGATGCTTTATTAATGGCAGAATACGCAAGAAGAAAATACCCAAGATAAAATAAAAACAATGGAAGAATTAAAATTAATTGAAGAAGGACGTAAGGAAGGTTTTTATGAATTGAACATTGAACCCAATACATGGGACAGCCTTTTAATAAAATTGCAAGATTTAGGAATAGGTGTCATATGCGTTTACTTTTGTGGATCTGGAGATAGCGGTGCTATTGAAGAAATTAATCTGATATATGATGAAAATTGTAGCTATATAGAATCTGAAAATACCGGCGAGCAAGTAAAAATATATAAAACAAAATGGAGTCATGATATAAAACCAAATACTATACTTGTCGGTAATGCATTAGACTCTTTTATTGGTGATTATTGTTACGGGAATATTTTAGAACATCTAGAAGATTGGTACAATAATGACGGAGGATCCGGTCATATCCACATTGATACTAAAACAGGAAAGTATTATGTAGAACTTGAGCAGTATTATACAGATTCTAATTGGTTTTACCACGATGGTTCTATAATGAATGATTAATATGGCACATCCTTTACAACATGCTAATTCCTCAGTTAGAAAATGGGGAGGAACACCAGATGATTATTTAGAAATACATGAATGGTTTGATGAAACTAAAGCCTGGATAGGTCATAGTAAACACAGATTGTTCAGACATCACAGCGAAGGTATCTTTGAATGTGAAAATGTATTTGGCAAATCATTTTTTAATTCAGACAACAAAAAAGTGTATACAAGATATGTTGCAGAACAACATGTAAAAGAAGATTGCTACGGTTATATACCAACAGCAAAAGAATGGATAGATGGTATCCAGAAAGAAACACCACCAAAGTGGATGATAAGAACACAAAAACTAGAAGATTGAAATGAAAAACAAATTGATGAACATTGAAAAATTCAAAAATACATTAGCTATGCTATCTTCTCCAGATGATGAAGATAAGATAACAGCTCTTACAATTTTTGAGCAAATAAGTTTTAAAGAGCATATGGCCTTTATACTATTAGCACTTAAGCATTCTATGGGTAAAACACCCTTAGAACTATGGAAAGAACACTGCCCTAAAATTATGGAAAATGTTTTTGCATTAAGAAGTACTCTGCTAGACACTCCTTTAACTTACAAGACTGTATTAAAGGAGTTAACTATACATAAAGCAGATGCTACTCAAATGCAATTTTTCTTAGATGAATTTAGCAGCCATATGTTAGATCAAATGAGAGCTTTAGGATATACTTTTATTGAAGAAATAAAGCTTGAAATTAAAATTAAAGAAGATGAGCTTACAAAATCAGGAGAGCTTAGCGAAAGCAACTAAGCAATTAATGTTAGAAGAACCATTTTATGGGCTGCTTCTTTTGGGATTGAATAAAATATGGGACAAAGGCATACCTACCGCTTGTGTAGGTATGCAAGGGATAGATTTTAACTTAAGAATTAATCCTGACTTTTGGAATTCCTTACCATTTGATCACAAAAAAGGTTTGCTTAAACATGAAATGATGCATATTGGATTCTTTCACTTGACAGATTTTAGTCACTTGGCAGATAAAAAGATAGCCAACATAGCTATGGATATAGAGATTAATCAATACATTCCTGAAAATCAAAAGGATGAAAACTGGTTATCTCCAAAGCACCCGGCTGTTGCACATCTTCAGTTAGAACCAAACAAAGGAACTTTTTATTACTATGAAAAGTTAATGGAAGACCAACAAAAATGTAATCAACAATTGAAAGATTGCATTAAACAGGCGTTGGAAAATGGTGAAAGTGAATGTACATTACCAGACGGCTCCAAAGTAAAGTTTACCAATCATGATTGGGAAGATGCTCAAAGCGAGGATGGAAAAATGTCAGAAGCTAAAACTAAAATTGCAAAAGCTCAAGTAGAAAGATTATTGGGTGAAGTAGCAGATCAAGTGGAGAAAAGTAGAGGTACTATACCCGGACAATTCCAAGAAATAATAAAGCGTATCAGAACATTAGAGCCGCCTAAGTTTGATTGGAAAGGTTATCTGCGAAGGTTTATTGGAAAGTCCAGTAAAACTTACACTAAGAAAACCAGGCGTAAGTACAACAAAAGAATGCCTGATTTTCCAGGTATGAAGATTAAGCGGCAGAAGCATGCTTTCGTTGCTATAGATACTTCAGCTTCTGTAAGAACTAAAGAGTTAAAGGAATTCATCCAAGAAATCCATCACATTTATAAAACAGGAACAGATGTTACTATTTGTGAATGTGATACTGCAATATCGTATATTTCAAAGTTTGATCCTAAAAGAGATTTTGAAGTACATGGTAGAGGCGGAACTGACTTTCAACCAGTAATAGATTATTATAACAAAAATGCAAAAGAGTACAGCTGTCTGTTTTATTTTACAGACGGTGAAGCACCTCCTCCAGAAAATTGTACGGGCAATATTTTGTGGGTGCTGTCAGGAGAAAGTAATATGAATGAGGATTTGCCCGGTCCTGTAATTAAACTAGAACTATGAATCAAGTAAGTTTAGACGCATCAGAAATGAAACAATTTTTGTTGCACATGATTGAAAATAACAGATATCTTCAAGGTAAAGGATTGACTCCTACATCTGTTGAAATCATTGGCCCATCTGGTTTAGGTAAAACCAGTATTAGTTTGCAATTAGCAAATGAATTAGGCATAGACCATGTAAAATTGAATCTAGCTCAGATAGAAGAGCTAGGTGATTTAATTGGCTTTCCTGTTAGACAATTTGAAATGTCTAAAGAAGGAGCTGTTGCAAGTAAGCCCAAAATAGAAAAGGTGAAGCAACCAGATGGAACTTTTAAGTTCGTAAAAACATCTGCAGTTTCAGAGAATCAAACCAACAAAATTTGGGTAGATGAAAATGCTACAGATGAGTATATCAAAAATGGATATTCATTTAGTGGTAAGAAAAGGATGGGCTATTGTCCTCCTGAATGGATAGCTGACAAAAAGAATGGCGGTATCTTGATCTTGGATGACTGGAACCGAGCAGATCTTAGATTTATTCAAGCTGTTATGGAATTAGTAGACAGACAAGAATATATCTCATGGAAGCTTCCTAAAGACTGGCACATAGTTTTGACAGCAAATCCGGATGATGGAGAGTATTTAGTGCAATCAATTGATGTTGCTCAAAGAACTCGATTTGTTAGTACAGCTCTTAAATGGCAACATGAAAGATGGGCTGAGTGGGCAGAAGCAAACAACATTGATTCTAGATGTATCAATTTTGTTTTAATGCATCCGGAAATAGTATCAGATAGAGTTAATCCAAGAAGTTTAACCACTTTCTTTAACTCTATAAGTTCTATCAATTCATTTGAAAAAGACTTGCCTTTAATTCAAATGATTGGTGAAGGATCGGTGGGACCTGAAGCAGCAACTTTATTTAGCATGTTCATTAATAATAAGCTAGATAAGTTGATCAGTCCAAAACAAATCATAAGTGATCAATCTGATGATTTTGTGAAGCAAGGATTGAAAGATGCTTTTAATAGTGACAACGGTGACTATAAAGCATCAGTAGCATCTGTTCTTACTACCAGGTTAATAAACTATGTAGTGCATTATTCTAAAACAAATCCGATAACACAAGAGATTCTTAATAGAATTGCTTTCTTAATAAAAGATGAGGATCTGTTTACAGATGATTTGAAATATGTTCTTGTTAAGAAAATACTCAACGGGAATAAACAAAAATTTCAAAAGCTCTTAATAGACACTGAAATTCAAGATTTAGCAACCAAGTAATTAAAAAGCCAGAGGGGTCAAACTCTCTGGCTTTTTTACTAAAACTTAAATATTCATGAAATTCTTAAAGATAAATATAGTAAATGATAAGCTTTCAGCCAAGGTTATTTCTGCTGTAAATGCAGAAGTCTTTAAAGATTCTATTAGTCTTAAAACTAATTGGCAACCTAGTGGGAGTGAAAAAGTATACTTTGCAAAAGGTTGTACAGTTCCTAGATTTAAAGTCCGGAATAAGTTTCAAGTTACTATAAAGCCAGAAAATAGTACCAGCATTTTCATACCTGCAAATTTTAACAAGTTCGTAGAAGAGATTCCATCAATGGATTACGTAGAAGTTGATCAAGAATTTCTTGATATAGTATTAGATGAATTCTATGGTAAACAGCATTCTGTAACTTATTTAATGCAATCTTTATCTAATATCTGTGATCAGGTTATAGTAGATGTTAAAGATGCTCATAATTTGTGGCATGCTCGCATACAAAGTGGTAAGTCTGTGTATAAATCTGTAGATGATTATTACAGTTGTACTGTTGATTTAGATGAGCATCAGTACTTAGGTAATCCAAAGAAGACTTTAGTAGAAGATAAAACTTTTGACCAAATCATAAACAGTTACAGTCACAATAACATTTACCACGAAACTGAAATTCAAAAAGTCATCAATGAAGATAATATCATTATTGATAATAACAAGTACAAAGACATCAGGATGATGTTTAATAGCAATGATGAAGAGAGCCATAAATTAGCAATGGAATTAATGGCAAACTCTAATCATGAAAAAAGTTTTGTATATTTAGCTATGCTTTTGACTGAATTTACTTTACAAATTGGTCAATTAAAAGAGGCAACCCACGTCAATTTCAAAGCGCTACTCCAATATTTTGAATTAGATTACAACGCTATACGTCCTGTAAGAAGGGGTGGTAGAAGAAGAGGAAAAGTTTATACTAAAGCTTGTATATCTCTTGAGCATTTAACTTACCTGATGAAGAAGTATAAAAAGTTCACTCGCAAGAATGTGCAAGTGTTAACTCAGTATTTCACGGAGGATGAGTTTTCATGCGATACTGTCCATTATACTACAGGTGCGGTTTTAAGACCGGAGTATATTGCTGAATTAGATGACCTAGAAGATGATTTAATATGATTGAAACTAAAGAAATAGAAATAGATAAAAATCTATTAGAAGCAAATTTTTACAACAGACCTTTTCAGTTCAGTTATAGCAGCTTAAACAAGCTCTTAACAGCCCCTAGTGTATTTTATAAAGAATATGTACTAGGTGAGAAAGAAGCAAGAACTGAAAAGTATTTAATTGAAGGTGTACTTATACACTATTTATTACTAGATGGTAGAGCTTTTGATGAAAAGTTTATGGTATTACCTGATACCATGCCATCTGAAAATAGTATTAAAGTAGTACAACATGTATTTCAAATATACACTGAACAACTTTCTAAAGGAGAAGGTTATCCAGATGCTGAACTATGTGATTTCCCAAAGGAAATTATTGAAGCACTAGAAGAAATCGGTGTACACCAATCATTGAAAGATGATAAGGATTTGAATAAACCAAACGCAAAAACCGGTGATCAGAAACGATTAGCTAAAATATTAGAACCAAAAGCTGAAGAGTATTTTAAATACTTAAAAGAAAAAGGCCAGAGAGAGATAATTGATTCAGGAATGTTAGATAAATGCACTAGACGCGCGGATCTCCTAAAAACAAATGAGGAAGTCAGAGAAGTTCTAGGGCTAGATTTAGTGTCTGATGGCACTACTGTTGGAGTGTATGAAGAACTTCCACTCGATATGGAGTTAGAAGGACTGCCGTTTGGTTTGAAAGGTATATTAGATAATATGGTTGTTGATGTGAAAGGGAAAACAGTTCGTATCAATGACTTTAAAACAACCGGCAAATCATTGCAAGACTTTCCTGATTCTGTTGAATACTGGAATTATTGGCTCCAAGCAGCAATTTATTTAACGCTTGCAATGGAGTATCTAAAAGCTGTTATTGATGACAGCTGGAAATTTGAGTTTAATTTTGTTGTGTTTGATAGATATGACCAAATGTATATTTACCCGGTCAGCAATGAAACTATGAAATCTTGGTTAACAAGAATGAATGATTCATTGAAAGAAGCTTTTTATCATTACAATGAAAAGGATTATAAATTACCATATAAATTCGTTGCAGGCAAAGTCTCACTTTAACCTGTAGTAAATATGAAAATCAACTCACTATATAGAGATTACATTCAGAAGAGTCGGATCTTCCTATACCCTCTTTTAAACATCAAGAGAGGGTATAGTGTGACTCCGGTTCAAACCTATATCAGATGGGAAAATTATTATGAAACAAAAGACAATAAACTTATTGCAGTTTATCATTTAAGGGATGACAAAGACTATACTTTATTTGAAGAAATTAAGTTAAAGAAACATCCTCTTTTTTATGATGCTCATGAATTAAAAGACAGTGATTTAATTGCATATGTTTTTGACTTTGAAAGTCAATCAAAGGACTTCCAAAATTTTGTAAATGGAAATTACTCAAAGCTTTCACCAAGACACAAGAAAACAGTTTTGGATTTTTTTAGAACTTACCGTAGCAATTACGCATACATAGAAAGTTATTTTTATCCTAAGAAATATTTTCACATGTATTCGGATCTATTAGGAGTAGACATCAAGCTTCTTGAAGAAGTTGGAGAACTATGTTCTAAACCAGATCTGCAGGAAGAACAGTTGAAAACCGGTAAAGCTATTATGAACTTAAATCAAATTTTAATAGATTTACAAAAGTAAACCATCAAAAAAGAAAGATAATGAGTAAAGTTACAAATGATTATGGACAAAATATGATGCTCTTAACAACCTATTGGGGCAATGACAAAACTTTTAAGTTAATGCCAGTTAAAGCAGATTGTCCGTACATGGAAGTAATTTATGATCCTACAACAAATATGCTTGTCGTCATAACAAATAACAATAAGCAAAATCTTCAACTTGTTCCTAAGCTGGATGATGATGGGAATCAACTCCAGGCAAAGAAACCAAAGACCAACGGAAAACCTTGGAAAGAAAAGCATACTTTAATGACTGTACCTCAAGAGTTCTATATAATAGAACCTGATGAAATGGATTCTTTTATTGAAACATTCGCTGTAAATGCAAAAGCATTTGATTGGAAACAATGGTATAAGTCAATGGAAGATGAACTCAGTAAAAAATTAATTACCACTCCAGAAGCTCAACCTTTAGTTGATGATAAAGGAATGGCTATTAAACCGACCAAGAAAACCGGAAAACTTCAAGTTACTAAGTAACTCTTATAAACCCATAAGAAGGAGAGCCCACGCTCTCCTTTTTTTGGCTTTAAACATTAATAATTATGAATCATTGGGTAATGGATTATGAAACTTTATCTGATTGCTTCTTGGGTGTATTTGAACATTACAAGAAGGATGAAGTCAAAGTTTTTACTATCGGATTACTTAGAAATGATCTACCAGAATTTCTTGATTTCTTAACAGAAAATATTCAAAAGAATCAATGGCATGTGGCCTTTAACGGTCTAAGTTTTGACAGTCAGATAACTCAGTATATACTTGTAAACAGAGCAAAACTGTTAGAGTTAGATGGTGTAGAAGCTGCAAAGCTTATCTATAAAAAAGCACAAGACTGCATCACTAGACAGGAAAATAAACAATGGCAAGAGTGGAGTGAAAAACAATTATCAATTAAACAAATTGATGTTTTTAAATTAAACCACTGGGATAACCCGGCCAAAAGATCCAGCTTAAAGTGGATACAGTTTTCTATGGATTGGCACAATGTACAAGATATGCCTATCCACCATTCTGAATCTATCACAACAGTAGAGCAGTTACAACAGATAGCTCAGTATTGCAGAAATGATGTGTCTAGTTGTAAAAAGATAATGGAGCTGTCTACTAGCCAAATTAATTTGAGAGCGGATTTGACTAAGCAGTATAAGATTAATTTATACAATGCTTCTGAACCAAAGATATCAAAAGAACTGTTTCTTTATTTCTTAGGTAAGAAGACTGGTATAAAACCTTATGAGCTTAGACAACTAAGAACATACAGATCTGAAATAAGAGTGAGAGATTTGCTTTTACCTTATGTTAAATTCAATGATGTAGATGTGTTCCAAGAGCTCTTGCAAAAATTTGAAGAGCTAGTCATCTTACCTAATCAAACCAAAGGCGGTTTTAAATACTCTGTTAATTACAAAGGTGTTAAAACAGATTTTGGTTTAGGTGGTGTGCATGGAGCTAAGAAAGGCGTGTATGAAGCTAAAGAAGGCTTTACTATAATGTCTTCTGATATTGTAAGTTTTTATCCTAACCTGGCTATCAGAAATGAATGGTGTCCAGCACAGCTTCCAATGGAAGATTTTCTTGCACAGTATGAATGGTTTTTTACTGAAAGAAAAAAGATTCCTAAATCAGATATTAGAAATTATGTATACAAGATCATTCTTAATTCTACTTACGGGTTAAGCAATGATGTAAACAGCTTTCTATATGATCCGGAGTTTACTATGCGGATAACTATAAATGGTCAATTAACCTTAATGCTTTTGTATGTTATGCTCACGGAAAATATACCAGGAGCAATACCTATAATGCAAAACACAGATGGTTTGGAAACATTAATCCCAACTAATCAAATAGAAAACTATCTGAACATTTGCAAACATTGGGAAGAAATCACAAATCTAAAACTTGAACATGACGAATATCAAAAGTTAATAGTCCCGGATGTAAACAATTACATAGGGATATTTAAGTATAAAGAAGTAAGTAAAGAGAAATACGCAGAGCTGCAGAAAAAGATACCAGACGGTTTATTCAAAATTGAAAATGGTAAACATTATCACGCAGCCACAAAATGCAAAGGTAGATTTGAATATAAGAATCTAGCATTACACAAGAACAAAAGCTTTCAAATCATTCCTAAAGCGTTGTATCATTATTTTGTACATAACATTAAGCCGGAAGATTATCTGATAAATAACAGAAATATCTTTGACTATTGCGGTGGTGCAAAAATAAAAGGTAATTGGGAGTTTCAGGAAACATGTGTAATAGACGGAGTGCTTACTAAAAAACCGCTCCAAAAAACAATACGTTATTATGTATCCAAAGAAGGGTGCAAAATTGTAAAAGAAAACAAAGATGATGGGAGAGCTATTCAAGTAGTTTCTCATCAATGGTTGCAAAGACTTTTTAATGTATATGAAGACTTGCCATTTAAAGAGTATGGTATCAATGACCAGTTTTATTTGGAAAGAATTTATAAAGAGATAAAAGGATTAGAACCGGAAAAGTTTGACTTTCAAACATCATTATTTTAAAAATCAAAATTATGCCTAGACAATGTGCAGGACAAGTCTCAAGAAATGTTCTTGTAGACGCAGCGTTGCCAAAAGCAACAAAATCGTATACAGTTATATCACACGGATCAGTTATAAACAACATACTATCCAGCCTTAGTGAAAATAACTATTCAATTGTAGATGAAGTATATACTGTAAATAACAATAATGCAGAAGCTGCAACTGGTTTATACAGACTTCAATATGGAAATGATCCTGATTTGGGAATGCTCTTTGCGTTCTCTAATTCCTATAACAAAAGCATGGCTTTTAGATGTGCGGTAGGCGGATATGTATTTGCAAATAAAGCATCCGTCATATCTAATGCTCAAATGTCTTTTGGTAGGAAACATACAGGAACTTCTGACAAAGAATCTGCAGAAGCTATCAAGCAGCAAATTGAAGCAGCAGAATCTTATTTTAACCAGCTTCTTCAAGATAAAGAAGCTATGAAAAATTTGCATATCACAGATAGACAGTTTGCTGAGTTGTTAGGTGTTTTGTTTGTAGAAAAGAATCTCATATCAGGTATGCAATTAAAGATTGCTGCTGATGAAATGAAGAAGCCTACACACACCTACACAACAGATAAAAATTCGCTATGGACTATGTATAACCACATATTAGTAGCGTTAACCAAATCACACCCCAGAACATGGATGCAACAGCAAAAGCTAATTCACTTTCATTTAATGGATGAATTTAATTTAACCGCTTTTGATGATGAACCAGAAACTGAAACAAACGAAATCCCAACAGAAGACTCAAATCAAGAAATAGAAAACAAAGAAGAAACACCAACTGGATTTCATCTACCCGGGTTTGCACCTAAAGTAGATACTGTTCAAACAGATCTAGAAGATGAAATTGAAGAACGTACTTCTGAAGAACCTGTGGAAATGACTGAAGAAGAATTATCAAGTCAATTATACGGTGTTGATAATAATCCTGAAGTTGTTGTTTCTAATCAATCAGAAAACTCTGCAGATAAGGTTATTATAAATCAAGATGATTTATTCAATCTTTTCCCAGAGATGGTAAATGATCATATTGGTATAGGTTATGAAATCAATATAGAAGGAGTACCTATGGAAATAATAGACATTGATGAAGACCACTTTGTATTAAAAGAAGTCTCTCTAGATAATGTGTTAGTTGATGAAGAAGCGGAAAAAGTTGTAAGCTCTATGTTAGAGGAAGTGGACGTTGCAGGGGAAGCTAAAGTTTGTCAACTATGTGGAGGAGAAATACTAACACATTTATCTGGAGACAATGTTATTGATCAATGTGAGCAATGCCAATCTTTAGAAACTGCAACAAGAAATGAATCTGAATTACCAGAACAAGTTCAAGAAGCTATGGAAGATCAAGTAGATGATACTCCAGAAATCACAGGCATTCCTAATGGAGATTTTATGAGCGATACTGATGATCAATCTGATGCAGGTAACACAAGAATCATTGAGGAGATGGAAGCTGATGAAGAAGCTGATATGATGAAGAATGAAGAGATCATAGAGGAGAGAGAAAAAGAAGATGGAGATAATGTAGAATTTTTACAACATCAACCTTTAGAAGATCTAAGAATGAAAGCTATTAAAGCTCAAATCAGCATTCAAATAGAAGAAGTCTTCGGAACATTAATTGATTTTACATTAACAGAAAGAGATGACCAATACAATGTCAAGTTGGAGTCTGGAGAAACTATTGTTTTTCTAAAATCGGAAATTGATAAATTAGCAGAAAATGATGCATGAAACAATAACTGAAACTATAAATCTCAAGGACGGACACGTTCTTGAGATTTATCAGGAAGATAATCCTGAAAATCCCCGTGAATGGAGTAACATAGGTGTAGTAACTATATTTCATAAGAGGTATGATTTTGGAGATAAGGATACTCCTATATCCGCAGATGATTACAACAATTGGGATGAAATGGAAGCTGGTATAAAAGAACAGCTTAACCCACTTGTGATACTACCTATTTACATGTATGATCATGGTGGTATTACTATTAACACTACAGGATTTACTTGCAGATGGGATTCTGGCCAAGTTGGTTTTATTTATACAACTCAAGAAAATATTGAGAAAGATGGTTGTTTAATTAGAGAACATGAAACTTGGGATAGTTACATAGGAAGAATAACATCCTATCTCCTAAATGAAGTAAAACTATTGGATGACTACATTACAGGAAATGTGTACAGATTTGTAATGAAGGATTCTAATGATGAACTAATAGATTCAATGGGAGGATTTTACGGGGAAGATTATAAAAAAAACGGAATACTAGATTATATAGATAAATCTTTCATTCTAGATGATCTATAACATTAAATAATTAAATCATGAAAGCAAAGCATAACGGAAAAGAGGTGCGTATTAAATACGTATCAGGAGATAGATTATGGGCTTTGGTTACAGCAGATTTAAAAGAAGGCAACTACAAATACAAGGTTGATGTCATAGAACTTGAAGATTATGATAAATTCCAATTGGAGGAAGTTGCTAATAGAAAAAAGGGTGTGTAAGCACCCTTTTTTTTTACAGGCAAGCCTGCCGTTTCCCAAATAATAGCGTCACTATATTACCGTGCTCTAGATTGTACAGATTGAAACCCTTTGATTGCTTTAGCAGGATCTAAGGAGCTACCAGTCAAACCTATGGTTCTACCCATGTGAGCCCAAAATTTACTACCTCCTTCTTGCTGAAAGCTATAAGGTCCAATATCTCTTTTATAATAAGCTTTATCACTACCGGACAAAATATTTATGGAGTCATCAAATAATTCACCATATGTCTTAACAGTAGGACCAAAAGCAATAGATTTCAAATCTAGCATAGCAGTATAATCATCCATTCCAAATCCAGGCAATGGAAGGAACTGTTCATTCTCTGCTCTAATATTCATTAACAAAAACAATGCATGGTTTTCAAAGAACCCCCAAGTATCAAATTCTCTTTGGTTTTCTCCAGCAAATAAGAAAGGTAATGCTCCAGATCGTTGTCTTAGCTTTTCATATTTCTCATCATCGTCAGGATCCCATCCAAATAATAATCCCATTGCCATGTTAGTGGCAACAAGTAAAGCAACCTCTGAAATCACTTTTAAAGCCGCTCTCTTCTCATCAGCAGTCATATAAGGTAATTCTCTACCAAGACTTAATACAGCTCTTTTAACAGTACCTAAGAACTCAATGTAGTAACCTTTTTTAAAGTCACCTAGACCAGGGTTTAATCTAGGCTTAGGATCAAACCATCTACCAGAGAATCCAAACCTATTCATTGTCATTGTGGTGAAGTATCTTCTGAGGTAAGAAAGGAATCTAAAGGCCAGATACCGCTGTGCTTCAGGCTGATCAAATTTAGCATAAGCTCCTTGCAAGTCATTCATTACTTGATGAATCTCATTCTTCTTTCTACTATACTCTTTACCAACTTTCATTTCACCGGCTTCATTATAAGTGATACCCCATTCTGGATCCACACCTTCCTTTAGCTGAATCTTACCGTCCACTTTTTGCCAAGCATCTATGTACGGTATTGTTTTTTCTTGAGGAGTTCCTTCAAACATTTTCACTTTTTGCCCATACATCATACCACCAAAAATCTGAAGAGTAGCTTGAAGCTCAACCCACTTTCTAGTATTGTACAACCAAGATAAACCAGCAACATCTTTTAAAAGAGTTCTTGACATACCCTCTCCAAATTTTTCTTCAAACCTCCCCTGAGAAGGATCAAAAATATCTACAATCTGCTGTCTTAAAGATTTGTCTGCTTTATTGTACAGCTGACCACCAAATGACAATTCCCCCATTGTAGTATAAGACCAAGCATTCCCTTTTTGAAAATCAGCATGATTATAATACTTTCCGGCAGAAGCTTCAATCATCCCTTGGAATTTTGCACCGTATGAGTTCTTCAAAGCAGATGGAATGTTTAGCGCAAAGAATCCAAATGAAGCTCTTTTAAACATTAGGTTTGCAAAGTTGTTTAACCAGGCAACATCTTTAGTAGCCCCGGTCATAGCTTGTCCTTCAAACTCTCTTTCTATAAAGTTATTAATAGCTCTTTGTCTAACATTTTTACCTTTTCTATTCAGATAGGTTTTAATACCTCTATTAATAAAATTGAACTTGTTTACTTTATCTACTTCTTTAATAGCATTCTTAGGATCATTTACAACTGACTGGATAGCTTTAGCAACCGGGTTTATTTTAATAAGCTGTTTCTGCCTTTCCCCTGAAATCATATACCTCATCATAGTATGAGTGATGTCTGTTGAAACATCTCGTATATCTGTATTGTACAAACCAGCTATAGGCACATCTGTTATTTCATTATCAAACATGTCTGCTCTAACTAAGTTAAAGTCAGATCTGTAACTTCTTTCAGCATCTTCCTCTCCCTTATCTCCTTTTAAGAAATCGCGTACTCTTTGTGCATATATTGTCAAAGCATTATAGCCACTTTTCTCGGAAGCTAAGTCTTTAACCTTCCTGGTTTGTAATACCTCCAAAGTAGATTTTTTAAACCGAGGGTAATCCAAATAAAGTTTGCTTTTATAATTCAAACCTTCTTGGTTCTTTAGGTGATGCTTAGTCATCGCCTCCAGCAATTCAAACAAAGGTTTGTTTTGCTCTTTAATTCTATAGTATTTCTTGTTGATATACTTGTCATCAAAAGCACCTTGATCTTCTGTTTTAGGAAGCCATTGACCACGGTTATCTACAGTTACACCAACTATCTTTTTAGTTTTATACTCAGGTTTAACAACCCGGGTGTAATAATTTTTAGAAGGTTTTCCTTGAATAGTTTTTTCATTACCATCAGAATCCTTAAAAGTAAACTGTTCATAAGCTTCAAGATCTGTAGGTCTTACCTGGTTCCAAACATAAACTCTTTCCCAAACATTTTCTTTCTCTTTTGTTTCTTTATTGTAAACCTTTTTTTGCAAATGATTATCTGAAAACCATTTATCAAATTCAGCATTCTGTCCTAGTAAGTTATTCAATATGCTAGGTTTGTAAATATAATGAGCAGTAGATGGAGTAATACTTCGGCTACCAGTCTCAATAAATAAAGATGATGTGTCTAACTGACTTAACCAGTTGTTAAGTATATCCATATAATAATCAGTAGGTATTGTTTCAGCCATACCTGCTAAATCTTCATACAAACCATTAAGCTCAGATATTTGCCATTGATTTAAACCAAGTCTATTCTTTTTATCATAGAGACTTCTTAACTCCGCAGCATTAAAACGAGGATCTCCTGCTTTTCTGAATTCATGCAATTCAGTAAGTCTTTCATTCTCAGCTTCTGTTAATCCATTACGTTGGTTAAACTTCTTCTTCATTTCCTGAAGCTGTATCTGAAAATCTTTTATCTGGGATACAGAATTAGGATCTATAAGAGAACCATCCAATTGATTATTGTTATCCTTAAAACCAGCAACTAAATCAAAAATTTCTTTCCAAATATTGCTCTGATCTAACTCCTCTCTTTCCGCATCATCCTTAACATTTTTCATGATTTCTTTGATACGGTTTATTTTTTTCAACCGGTCATCATACCATTTCTGTTTTATAGCAGGTTGTGTATTACGCTTAACCCATTCAGCCATTAGAACATTAAACTGAGTGTCAGTTTTTTTAATACCTGAATCAACAAGCTCTTGCTCATAAGATCTATATGCATTTTCAAAAGCTCCTTTTCTTAACTTGTCTTCATAGAATTTACCAGAAGCTTCACGGTATTCTTTTAATCTTTGAGCAATAGATAAATCATAAATCCCTTTAGAAGGGTCATCAAATTTCTTTTTACCATCCAAATAATATTCAGAGTGCATTTGTCTATACTCTCTCCATAAAGCATCTAACTCATCTGCAATGAGCATATTATCAGTTTGAGTTTTAGCAGGCTCTGTTAACATTCTAATACGCTCAAAAAGCTCTCTCCTTTGAGCCATCGCTTCTTTTCCTATATCATCTCTTTCAAAGATTTCTTGCTTTTTATAAAACTCAGCTACATACTCTTGGTTAAAATATTTCCTAAGCGTTTGCTGTTTTTCAGCTAAAGCATCTAACCATTCCTGCTTTGCTTCTGGTGTACCTTCCTGTATGTATTTGTAGTGAGCTTTTTCTACAGCATCGTCTAAAGCTGCTTGATCATACCGGTAATTTTTAAAAGGATTTAATAAAGACCAGACTTCAGCTTCAATCAATTTACCATCTTGATCTCTAGTAGCAATCTTATCTACGAAACCTAAATCCTGACCCATTTTACCAATGAGTCTTGAGTTAGTATAACCAGCTTTTCTTTGTAAAGGTTGAATCTCTCTAGCAAAGTCATTGTACTTAGCTTGAGCTGTCGCCATTACCTCATTCATGTTATTCTTTACATACAAAGCTAATCCTCCAATAATAGGATCTGTGTTGTAGAGATAACCTTCTAAATAAGAGTTGAAGAAATTAGCATCTCCCATCTGACCTTTTAATAATCTTTCAATCTTTTCTGGAGTTATGGCAAGCCCCTCAGCTGATTCTCTTTCTAACCTGGACAACTCATTACGTTCTTCTATGCTTAAGAATTTAGCATTCTGTAAATCTTTCATCCGTTGATAGTCAGCTCTATTAAGACCATAGTATTCTGAATGAAGTTGATCAATTCGTTTTGGCGAAGCCTTTCTCTTTATTAAATCTTCAATTTGAGTTTCATATCTTTTTTTGATACTCCTACCCATAGGTTCTAATTGGTCATACAAAACATCTCGAGCACCATCAGCATAAATGTCATTAGTAAGATTCTCTATCTTTTTTACAGTTCTTTCAATACCAGATACTAAGTTTCCAATAGAAGAGTTGTTAGGTATGTTATTCTTTGGATCATTAATAGCAGTATTGATTTCTTCTATAAAAGTAGACCAGTAATCTATAAGCTCTTTATAGTAATGAACCTTAGCTAAATTGTCTTGACTCTCTCTTTCTTTTCGGATATCCTCCATATGAAGCAACACCTTTTCCATTACTGTATCAAGCCTGAATAAAGTATCTACTAAAGCATTGGCTTTTTTTGTAAACTGCTCCATATTTGTTACAGTTTCTTTAGCCATATTACCAACCATAGTTTGATATTCCTGAACCCTGCTTTTTATAGCATCCAGTTCACCCATTCTATTTTCATCTGTAAGAATAGAAGCTAATTCATCAAACTCATTATTTTCTAAAAGCTGGTTAATGTGCCTAGTGGAAACATCATAAACTCTATTGATCAGAGCTTGTATCTCTTCATCTTTAACCTCCATCAAATCATCTACATACTGCTTTTGATTACGCATATATGCAGCAACATCTTCTTGACTAACGCTGTCAGTATTAATCTCTATAACCTCTCCTTTATTAAGCATCTGAACTACTTCTTTTAATGTAGTATCAGGTCTTAATTTGGCAACATCTGAATTCTTACCAAAAACATTACGCATCAATTGCTTGATTGCATAGAGGATATTATTGATTGCTTTATTAAAAGCTGATGGAGTTTTTAATTGCTCTTGCTCATAGATGCTCTGCTCTCCTAAAGCAGTAACAATAACTTCTTCTTTAAACAAGTCAGAATTAGGATCTAAATCTGAATACTGCTCCTTAAGACGTTCTATTAATTCTTGTCCTTCCGGTGTATTAAAAACTTGGTTATAAAGGTTGTTAAAAAGCTTAGGATTATCTTTTGATAAAGCTCTTACAAAAGGATGAGAGAACTCATGGAATACTTGATCAGTACTCATATTGTCTCCAACAAAATAAACACGGCCTCCGATAAAGAAAGCAGACTCTCCGTTCCAGGGATTCTTAGCATCTTGGGTTAAGACCTCAGCATCTTTAGCTGTTACTATTTGATATTCTATACCCAATGCCTCACTCATTTTATTAGCTAACTCAATAGCTTCTACTTTAGAGTCATTAGTTTCATTAACAATATCTTCTACAGTTGTTTGTTCAGAAGCTATACCTGTTAAAGAATTTTTATCTTCAACCGGTACTTCACTGGTTTTCTCACTAGCTAATTGGTAAAGCTCTTTACTTACTGATAAACCTTGTCTGTAACCTTCAGGTATTATTATAGTAGTAGATGGACCATCCACAACACCTGCATAATTATTCCTAAAAAGTCTTTGAGCCCAATTTCTATAGTTTTGCCAACGCATTGTTTGACTATCTCTATGACCAAATTTTTTAATAGCTCCTGGTGCACTACCAGCTGCCATAAATGCTATCCCTGCAATATCTACATCTGGATATGCTTGTAAAGTTTTAGCAATTACTTCAGAACTAACCCCCGGTCTCGTTTGAGGTTTTACGACTCTTATTTGTTCAGGCTTAACAATGTATCTTCCTGGTACATTAGGAACCTTTCTAGCAAAAGCAGCATCTCCTGCATCTTGATCATAAGAAGGATCATATAATTCTATTACTATGAAATCTTCACCATTTTCTTTCATAACATCTACCACATAACCATGAGGAGAAGTTTTTAGGCCTAGAGCATTTTGAACTTCGCTTATAGATCTATCTTGCATGTTGAATGTCCACTCTGTATATCTAAATCTATTTGCCTTTTTGTTAGCAGCAACTTCTTCAGGAGTTACTACCTCTTTCATTAATTGAGAAACAATTTGAACTATAGTTTTCCCAGGATAATCATCAGCCCTATCTTGGGGAGTCATTTTAGCAATCCTAGTTTCTATGTTCTTTTCTTTACGCCTATATTCAGAAGCATTTATTTTTTCATTTTCAGTCAGAAGTTCTGATACGCGTATATTTGAAAGATTTTCTTTTACAGGCTCACTATACAAAGGGTCTCCAAATCCATACTCTTTGCTCTCAAAATCTAAATTTATAATATAACCAATTTTATGAGTTTGCAATCGTGCCTTAACTGTATATCTATCAGTTTTAAACTGCCTCATTGCTGCAGGATCTGCTAGATCTACACCTTCTTCTATAGCAAGTTGTTCAGCAACATCTTCGGGAAGTCTATAAGTAAATTGCTGTTCTCCAAAAATGTTAGGACCTTCGGGAAACCTAGCTTTACCTCCCTGTCTAATTTGAAGTTGGGTTTTTTCTAAATCCTTAATAGAATTTTCAAACCATTCTTTTATAGTTTCTTTTTCTATAACTCCTGTAGTTGTCCATTTTTCTAACTCACTCATTCCCGCCATATGCCTAGTAACAGCTTTTTCTTCAGTAGCTTTAACATGAGCTCTTGCTAAAACTTTAACTTCTGGAAAAATACCCGCTAAATATGTAGCAGAACGCCTCATCTCATCAGCAATTCCATAATCCTGTCTAGGCCTATTAGGATCAGAAATCAAATCAAATAATATTCCTAATCTTTCTCTTGCATTATATTGTTTAGAATCCCGACTAACATCTGTATATACATTTATGTCCTGCGGGTTAAGTATGTATCTAAAAGATTTAAGTACACTACTAGCATCATTATTACTAACGTATACAAAATCATAACTAGGATTTTTATACTTAGTTCTAAAAGCATCAAAACTTAAGTTTTTATAATCTTTTGAAACTTCACCCATGTAATCTATCAATGCCATTTCAAATAGATTGTCATTGGAATAATTATCAGGGGTAGGCTTAAAAAACCAAGCCATTAATTCATAACCGGGTCTTTCAAAAATTTTGTTTTTAAACTTCGTAAGATCGTCATAGCTGTACCAATCATCAGCACTAATATTTACAGTAGGGTTGCTTGATGAAATGTCTGTTATAAACTCTTCTATAAAAATATTAAAATCTTCATTGAAATTTTTACCTAAGCGGCCAGATTCAATTGTAGTATTTGGTGCTGGAAAAAAATAATTGTAGGTGCTTTCAAGCCTCTGCGGAGTTGTTAATGCTTTATAAAGAGCGGATGTTTTTTCATCAAATAAATGTAACATTAAATTACCTTGATCCTCTCTTCTATCCCTACCTCTTGCATATCTCATATAGTTAGCATAATCAAAACCTGTACCTGCTTGTTTTATAGATCCTTCGGTTTGCAGCTGCGTAACAAATTCTCTTTCAAGCTGGTCTAATTCTGTAAATGCCTCTTTACTTCTTGGTATAAAAGCTAGATACTTATCACCATCTTCAGAGTTTAATAAGCCCAATACTTTATTATGTTCTTCTTTGGTAATTTCTATTAAATTATCATAAGCATCAGCCATCAATCTTACCTTTTCTTTAGTAGATTCTGCTGCAACAATTTTTATATCAGGCTTAGCCAAAAGCTTAGCCAAAACTTCAATAGAAGCATTGGCACTCAAATCAATAGTAGATATAGCTCTTCTCTCAGCAGCTCCTTCTAAACCTAAAACCTGCTCACGATAAGTTCTATTCATTTGCAGTATCTTTTTGAAAGCTTCTTTAACAGCTTCCCAGAAATCATTAAGAGCTTTGTACAGACCTGTTTGCGGATCAATTTCATCAGCTGCAAACTTTCCTAAAAGTTCTACAATAGCTTCTTCTTCAAATTCCCATTCTTTCATATCCGGGAATTTTTGAGAATACTTTGCCTTGACTTCATTTAAAGTTTCAGCATACACTTTATTCTGCTTGATTTTTTGCCTAAGCATTGTATAAAGCTCCAGGTTCTCCTGCTTGATCAGATTTAAGAATATGTGACCAAACTCATGGAGAGGTGTGTCCAAAGTAGCCAGCTTTGCATTTATTACAATAGTAGGTTTATTACCATTGAATTGACTAGGGGGTTCTACTCTTCCTTTCCAATAACCATCTTCAATGTTTTCATCTATTCTATAACCATAGTCTGGACCAAACTTTTCGGATAGTGATTCTAATAAAGTGGATAGTACTTGTATAGAGGTAGGAGTGCCATCGCTTTCTGTCCGTTGCAATTGGTAAACAGGTGAGTAATTACGAGCCCCAACTTTTGCTGAAACAATTTCAGGGCTCCTGATTTCACCAGTTTCCATGAAATCTCTATAAGCTTCAAATTCACCAACACCTCCTTCAGATACAGGAGCTGCTAAAATTTTCCATTCTTTTAAATTCTTATTAGGACAAACAGACATAACTATTTACAATAATTTATTAAATCTCTAACCATCTCATCACTTACCGGTTGTGATGATTGTACGACAACGCGGCCTGGTTTAGTTCTTAAGTAATTGGGGTTTAGGAAACCAAAGTTTTCAAAAAGTTGTTGAGACAAATATAAAAAAGTTTCCATAGCAGGAGCTTCTCCTTGCGGCTGATCAGCAGTTACATCGCTACCTCCAATCATATATTGACCGTAACCATTAGTATTAAAAACTAATTCTTGACCTGCATCACGTTGCTCTTTTATAACATCTATTGCAGCATCTATTTCTGCTTTAACCCTAGGATCTATTTTTCCATCTGGCCCATCTTTTATTTGTTCTTGACTTGCTCCTCCTGCGTATTTTAGTCGTGTAGGCATACCAACTGCATTGGGTGCATTAGTTCCATAAAAATTCCGATCAGCTACTGTTGCATTATTTTGATTATCAATTGCAAAATTATACACATAAGTTCTACCTGGATTTTGAGTCACTAGTTCTTTGGCTCTAGCACTTGTCATATCAAGTCCTGAAAATCCTTTTAATCCGGAACCAATAGATTGAAGAGGATATGTTATAGGTATAGTTCTTACAGCATCTGTATACGTACCACCCCTTAAAACTTTTTCAGAAGCTTTTATGTTAAAGTCAGTTAGGTAATCTTTACCTCTAATTCTTTTGGATCGGCTCCTGATTGAATTCTCTCTAAGGAACATCTGATAATAATGTTCTAAAAGAGGGTTTTGTTTTTTGTAATCTTTTTGAAGTTTAGATTCTAAATGGTCTACTAGCTCTTTAACAGGCTTTTCCATAATAGCTACATAGTTGTCTTGAGGAACAACCCTAGTCAAAGAAAGAGCACTGCTGGTATTCATTCCTGACTGAAGAAAAGCAATTAAAGTCATCTTATTAAAGAAGTCACTAATCCTAGCATTTTCCATAGGGTCAGCCACTTTCTTTACAGTACGATCCCGCAGAGCTAAAAGATTCTCATGGAAAAGATTTACACTATCCGCATCTAAAGAATTATTATTCAATTTAAGATTAGTGCTAAAGGAAACTCCTACGCCACCAGTTGTTTTACCATCCACAGAAAGCTGATCAATTATAGCAAACTCTTCACCTAACTCAGGATAAGTTTCACGAATCCGTACAAATTGTTCTGCATATGAATCATTGCTTTTAAATAATTTCCATGGATTGAATATATTGTCTAAAGCTCTATCCTTAATGTACTCTTCATAAGCGCCTTTCTGCAATCTTTTTTGGTAAGCAGAGTCTGATTCATTTTTCTTTTGAGGATTAGCTGCAGCGTATATGTTGAACTTTTGAGAACCGTCTGGGCTTTTTAAAACAAAATCCTGGTAAATAGTATCAAACTCAATTTGAGATCTTAAAATCTCTCTTTCATAAACAAAATGAATGTATTCATTTACATTACTAAACGCCATAGAGTTTACACGGGCTAAACCTTTTTCTACATATTCAGGTCTTGTAAATTGCTTGGTTTCAAATTCCCTAGCCAGTTGGCGTTTATCCACGTATAAAACACCATCTTGAGGATTAACAAAAGCTCCAAACTTAAGACTAGTCACACCTACTACATCAGTTTCAGAACTAACATTGTATCCGGAATAAGTTTTATCAAATGGATCAAAATGCCTCAATTCATTTTGAAAAAGGAAATTCATCAAATCATTTCTGAACTCGCTAGCAAACTTTTGATTATCTCCATAGGTGCTGTTAACATCACTTTGATTATTAGCTCTAAACTTAGCCATCAAGAAGTTGTTAATAATCTCATGATTTCTAACCTTAAAGAGATTATCCCACATTGCGAGTTGGAAAGGTTGGATGTAAAAAGAGCCGATAGGAGACTCATTTAAGATTTTGTCAACCATATCTGAAGGTATACGCCCGTCTTGCTTAAGCTGCTCTTTCATCAAGATTGCATTCTGAGCTTCAAATAAATTGTCAGATTTGCTTGTATCAAAATTCATATTAAGCTTTATGTCACGAACAGCCTTGGACATATCCTCTATCTCCAGAAAGTGCATAAACACTTTATGATCTAATTCAGTGTACTCATAATCAATATCTCCTTGCTCATCCTCATAAAAGTTGTCAATGGATTCAAATAAAGCATCATCATTAAAAGAGTCTCTATCAAAGGTTTCCTCGTTCAATACGCTTTCTGCAAATTGTTTTACAGACTTACCCATAGCTCCTTTTAATACACGGTCCTCTTTAAAAGCAAAACCGTATTGAGGATTCATTAGTATTTGCTCTCTAGCTTTGTTTCTATAAAACATTGGGCTAGACGGAGCTTTACCTAAAGCTTCTGAAAAGGTACTCTTAGCTAACTTCTGTTCCCGGACGTATTGTCGGATTAGAGGGTTGGATACAAAGTAGACCGCTGTTTTGATAGGGACACCTGCTTGAATCATAAATAGTAATGAAGGTGAGATTTCCTTATTACCCTGTATGTTAAATATCCAAGGATCCTTAGCAATATCCACCCAACCATTAATCATCTGATTAATAACATCAGATATACGATTACCATCTTTACCCATTATATGAGAAAGAGAAATAACATCTTCATCATTTTGGTCTTTGATGGTGTTGTGTGGGAGAAGTAAAACTTGCCTCCTATACTTTTTAGCTATCTTCTGCTCGGACTTGGTCAATCGGTCCTTAGCCAAGAGAGCTTTATAAGCAGCCCTGCTGATACTATTACTAGCATTAAGCCGCATCCCTATCCTGTTAAATACAGAATTGTACGTATTGTCAACAGCACCCAGACCAAGAGTAGCCTTACCTATATTGTTAGATGCATGCACGTGCAATATCCTATCTATTTCAAATACACTCGAAGGTGAGTCAAGCTCATTACTATCATCATCCAACAACGTTTCACCGTGTACAGTCTCAGTAAAATCATACTTAGAAGCATACTTAGCCATTTGATCAGCCAAAGGTTTTACAATGTCTATAGAGTTAGGTCTAATCAATACTGGGAAGTTTTCTGGTAAAGCAAGTATATCTCTTACATTTTTGATTAAGTCATTCTCTGTTGCTTTGCTACCCTCCTTAGATAATTTAAACTCCTCTAGAGACATCAGAGTACCATCTTTTAATAAGATATTCTCCAGGTCTTTATCAATCTCTGTAATATCAAACCCGAATATGCTTGATAATAATTTGTCATACGCTGCTGTAGATTCAGTTCTTTGACCGGTCTCTCTATCTACACGCAGGGTACGCATGTCTACTTTATTACCATCACTATCTTTAAGACGTTCTCTCTCAACAACCCATTTCTTGTACTTTTCATAATCATCTTTAAGTTCCTTCTCACTTGTGTAATTGAACATCCTGGCCGGTGATTTTCTGTTACCTTTTTTAATATTAGGCATCATCACAGTCAGTTTATCAATATCATAATCTGCACCAGATTTGGTTACAATTTCAGAAGGAGGTACAATGATATTACCAGCTTCTTCAGGTAGGAATTCATAAACTTCCATGAATTCCATAGAGTTTAATCCTTGAACCGGAATACGAGCACCAACCATTGTGATCATATCTCTATTACGTCCAGTGTTCAACCACTCTTCATCTTTAATAAGCTCGTTAAGCCTTTCAATAGTTCTTATTCTATTGCCTTCTAAATCTTCAGCTTGTAGTAAATGTTTAAAGTCTCCCTGCAAAGCAATTTTAACTTTCATAGCACTGGTTGTACCATCAGGACCTTTCCCAGCTCTATAAGTAGGTAAGTCATTACTACCGTATTTTTGCTTTTCTTCATCAGTAGGATTCTTCCAATTCCTACCTTGAGTAGATCCCATGCTTTCAAATAGCGTACTGGCTACCTGAACCAAAGCTTCTCCGTTAACCTTTTGTTTAACTAGCCTTTTAGTCACCAAGCCGTTTATAAGCTTTTCTATTTTTTCTGCACTAAGGGATAATGATAAATCTGTTTGGAGTTGTCCGTTTTTAACTTTAATAAAATCAATCTCATGATCTGCTAAATCTTGACGGCTCATTTCATTCCTGACAAAATCCATAAGTTTAGACAAGTCCCCTTCATAAGTAAGCTGACCATCAACTTCAACAATTTTACCATCTACTTCTGCTAAAAGCTCTTCTTTTTTAATCTCAGTAAGCTTTCTAATATTAGCTTCATATTCCTTAATTAGAGCTTCAAACTTAGGAGATAAGGGAATGCCGAGCTCATATAAACCATCCTCAATCAATTTTCTCAATTGTGTCGGGAATATGGTTTGCCCTTTAAACTTAGTACCTATCTCCAATTGATCTTTAAGGTATTCTAAGTATATATCATTAGCAACAAAAGGCTCTTTAGATATTTCATTCCGACCCTCTTTATACAAAGGATCTGCAGAACCTTCTTTAGTAATAACCCCAACCTTAGAACCAGACTCAAAAGTTGTATAATCAACTTTTTCACGAACCATTTTATCATGGAGCGTTTGTAAATTAGTGTTCTTAATTACACTTGGTATTAATGGGAATAGAGAGAACTTGTGAAAAGCTGTAACCGGAAGACCATCTAAAACCTGCGTATCCGTTTTCAATGGACCAAAATACTGAGCTTTTACTGTAGCAAAAAATTCTTTGACATCAGCTGGATTTACCTTTTCATTAGAAACAATTTTGTTATAGAGTGCTTCTTGCGCATCAGTCCAAGTACCTTGAGCACTTTTAAGAATTCTGTAAGCATCAAAGGAAATAAAACCTTGACCATCTGCTTCATTCATCTTACCTTCTCCGTAATCTGCTAGAACACTTTCGGCATCTTCTCTTGATACACCTGATTCTACTAAAGCATCTATATACTCTTCATAATAAGCTGATTTGATTTCATTATCTTTTACAACCGCTGTTCTAAAAGTACCATCAAATGCTTTAGATTCAGCACCAATACTATCTGCATATTTTCTACCAAGAACCTTATTTACAAATTCTTTAAAATCTTCATCTGTTCTATATATTCTACCAGTAGAACCTGCACCAGCATTACGCTTAAAGAAATCTTTAAACTGAGCTAGATCTCCGTAAAGAATCATTGATTCTATATTGTGAATCCAAGAATTATAGACAAAAGATTTAACCAATGCATCTTTAGCTGAAGCTTTGCTTATAGTCAAACCATTCTTAAGCTTTACAGATTTCTTAAGAGCTTGTAAATGATTATCAGCAATAAACTCTGCTTCTGACAATCTGTTTTCTGCTTTTTGAATCAGATTGTCAAAATATAATTCAGTGTCTTCATATATGGCATTTTGTATATCAACGTCATCAAATGTTTCCTCAACTCCATTTTCCTCAGCACTTTTAATAAGAGCTTTCTTGGTATCGGGCGAAAGAACTCCATGAAACTGAACAAAATCTTGTCCGTTTTTCATGTATTTAAAATCCTGATTTTGCAAATCCTCTTTTGATAATTTTTTCATTATCAAAATCCTTTCAACTTCAGCTCTTATTTGGGGTACTAAGAACTGCTGCGCCTGCTTGTGATAAAATGTAGTATTACCAACAAAATCTGTGTTATCTATATACTGATTGCTAGTACCATACCTTTTTTGAATATGGCTAAGATGTACTGAAAAAGAAGTTCCTTTATCAGCATGTCTCATTAATTCTGGTATACCAGCTTGAGTAACCAAGTGGAAATCCATAATTAACTTAGAAAATTCATCAGCTTTTGCAGATGCAATACCGTCTGCATTTTCTTCACTTTCTTGAACTCTTACGCCACTTAAATTAGAAAGCTTAAGCTCAACAAAAGCAGCATCCCGATCAGTACTAACTTTTCTCCTTATACCAAATTCAGGATGATCTTCCTTAACATCTAGTTTGTAGACAGAATTCAACCAAGCTGATGCTTTAGCAAAAGGGTTCCTTTTTATATCCAAGAAAGACATGTGAGGATTAGAAAGAATCAAATCCCTATAACTCTTAGAATTATTAATGGTGTTAACCATCATAGTCATAGAGTTATTCAAGCTATGTTCAAATTGAGTATTATTCTCAGCATTAGTAACCATATAGTTAGAATGCTCATTGGAATATCTAGCTTCAAGTTCTTGCAAAGCTTTAAAACGATTATTCATTCCATCTCGCTTATCAAACTCCCGGCCATTAACAACCTCAGCTTTGTAATTTTTAGTTAAATCACTGAAATTTCTAACCTTGATATCACCTCTAGCTCTTAAATACTTAAGGAAGCTTAAGTAATACTCAGAACTTTGCTGGTTATAACCTTTTTTAAGAGCTTCTTTGATCTCGGTCACATTGCTAAACTTGTAACCCAAGGCTCTAAAAAAGAAAAACTCATTGCCTAAAAGCTTACCATCAAAATCCTTTATTATAGCATCAATATCTAGGTAGTTACCCTTTTTATCATTCTTGATATACTTAGATTTTTTGGCATCTGCTGTATGAAAACTTGACTCCCAACGTCTACCTATTTTACGGTATTCAGCAGAAGCTTCTCCAATTCTTGACTCTCTGGTAACTTCACCATCTTGATCTTTCTTAGCCTCTACACTCATTTGGATTAAAGGAATCCTTGTTAAGTTAAAGGTTTGCCAAAAATTAGTCCACATTCTATTTTCAGCTTTAGATCCGGTTTTTAAAGGACCTAATCTTTGAAGTATTTGGTTAAAGGGTGGATATGAAGCAGCTTCTTTTCTAAGAATGTCTTGCATATCATTTGCTTTAGGATGATTTTGCAAGGCTCTTGCTAACCTATTCCAAATCTCTCTAGCATCAATTAACTCAGTAACACCAAACTCGTTGTAAATAGGATTACCTTTAGCATCTACTTTGTGGATGCTTCTAATAAGATACTGAATCTCCTCACTTGCTAGATCTTCTAAAGATGATTCATTACCTGTTCTATCTCCAATAGCGTCGCGGCCTTTTACAAAGCTTTCAGTCTCGCTTAAATCTTCAAAATCTAACTTAACAGCTTGTTCAAAAAACTGTTTAGATTTATTCATGTGATAATTAACCGTATAATAAATATCAGCTGTCTCTAAAGCTTCAGTATCTATTTGACCATCCTTCCAGAAATTGTTGACGGTAAAATATAAAACATCCATTTTCTTTTGGATCTTTTCTTGCTCTATTGGATTAGTAGTATCAGCAATATCTTCCGCCATTTGATTATAAATCTGGGAAAATCTGATTTGAGCATGCTTATATAAACCTTTTAATAATCTAGGATTGGTAAGTATTTGAGAAGTGTACTTATAAGTACTCTTACTTTTATGAGATTCTTTTTCTATTAAAAAGTCTTTCTCTTCTTGAGCAGTCATTTTACCAGCAGTATGCTTTACTACTTTCTGACCCCATTGTGCTATTTGGGAATTACTCAAGCCGGCATTCATTAGATCTATAACTTCAGCAAATAATGAATCTATACTATCTACTATTTTTTTGGAATTCTCATAAGACAACGCTTGAACACCGTTCACTTCACCTCCAGGTGCAGCTTGTATACCTTTATTCAAAGCTTCAAATGAGACATTTTCTTGAGAGAAAGTAAAACTGTTCAGATTACCTACTCTAAGGTTTTCATACACCTCTCGGATGTTCTTATTAGCTAAATCATTAGCAACCACACCAGATACAGTTGTTCCTTCCCATAGAGCTTTCAGAATATTAAGAAGCATTCTGAAAAATGAATTCCGTTCAGGAGAATTCTCTGCAACTTTGTGTCCATTTAGCATATATTTACGGAAATCCTCAGCTAAATATTCTTCTATCTGCTGTGGACTAGCGGTATCAAAATTCTGTCTCCTACCTCTATAGTCTATGAAGCTGCCTGTTTTCTTTCTAACCTCAGCATATAATTTTTCCTGTTGCTCCTTTGTTCTAAAGGCTTGATTAAAAGCATGGAATGCTTCATGATATAAATCAGAATAATCAGAGCCCTTGTAAAGTGTAATTCCAGATATAGTCCATTTAGCAATAGCTTTTGGATTTTTGCTATTGATCATATTGAACATCTCCTTAAAAGGAACTGGGTGCTTACCATTTTTACCAAAAATTGGATGCTTTTCAAACCACTTTTTAGCTTCTTTTATTTGCTCTTTAGTAGCTGCCAAACTATTTTCAGCAGCGTCAATTTCTTTATAGAATTCTTCTTCATCTTGGTCCCAAGCATCATCCAATCTTTGAATAGGATTGTTTTCAGAAGAAGGTTGAGGATCAGCTGGAGGAGTACTCTCTTCCAATTGTTCAACCGGCTCTTCTAAAGCTTCTGTGCCTTCCATTTCATCCAACGCCTCTTGAGTAGGTTGGAAAGTAAAATAAGCATTAAGTTTTACTAACTTGTTTTCTTTATTAAGTTGATACCTAATCCAAAAATTATCTTTTAAGAAATCATTGTACTGTTCAGTAGTTTCTGTAAGCACTCCATTTTCTATATTGAAATTTTGAAAAGATCCGTTTACTAAATCTTTTTGCAAATGCAGCTTTTGGTGATCTAATGTATAGTATGACTTTGAACCATCTTCAGCTGTAACCTCTAAAATTTGGTTTTGTTTAGCACCCTGTAAAGAAGTAACTATACTCCTTCTATTTATTTTACTAAAAGGAATTTCTCGCGCAGGGCCTAATTGGTTGAAAAAGCTAATGATTTGATCACGAGCTTCATCAATGTTTTCTTTATCTAAGGCTTCTCCTTTTAATAAAACAACAAATTCAGAAGAATCTTCTTCAGGAATCATTTGTATTCCTTCTGGATTCGTGTAAATAAAATTATCCAAGATAGCTCTTCTTTCTTCAAAAGAAATTGGCTCTCCTCTTTGATCTACTAAATCATCTAAAATTAAAGAAGCTAGTTTATTAGCTAATCCAGTGCTATTAATAGTAGGTCTTTCAATTTCAATATACTGATCATAGACACTATCCACTCTAAAATAAGTACGCCCCTTTATTACATCTTTAGTAGAATCTGTTTGCTTCTCTACATTAGGAGAGAAAATCTCATCACCAAAATTTATATTCTTAATAGGAGTGTTAAATCGCCAATCAAATTTTATAAATCCTTTAGTACCGCCATTAATTACATTTTGAACTCTATTCTCTGCAGGATTCTTGGCAACATAATCCCGTATCTCCTGAATCATTTGCATTTCTCGCAAGAAGACTTCTTTAGCAGCAGCCTTTTTTTCGGCAGCATTTCCTTTAAACTGAGCATCTTTTGCTAATGCTTCTATTGAATTTCTGTCTTGTTCAGTAAGCTTTATATTTCCAGCAGCATCTGTAGCGCGTTGAACATCTCTTAAGTAATAGTACGCAATTTTACCATTGTCATCTACAACACCATTGCTATTAAACCTAAAAGGAAAACCATTTTCATTAGTCAGAACTAAAACAACTTCTCCAGCAGATTTATCATCTATTCTACCTTCGCCAGGAGGTCTAATATCCTCATCATTTAATTGTGATGCAGACATAGCTGTAAGAAATACAGGACCTCGACCATCCAAATTCATTTGACTACTATCGTAATCAGCAGCAGCTAATAAATCAACAATTTTTCTTTTGACTTTAAAATAGAAAGCTTGTTCAGGATCAGGCACATTATAATTAGGATCGTTTTCATTATAAGATAAAGCTTCCTGTATTCTATCTGCCATTGCTGTGGGAGGCGTTGGATAAAATTTTCTTTTGATAAAGTCATTTATTTTTTGAGCAACTACACTAAAAGTTCTTCTAGTAGTAGGGGGTTGGTCATCGCTGGTTTCTGGTGCAGGAGGATCATCATCTACAACCGGAGGATCCTGATTTAAGTTTTCATTAGCTTGACCTAACTCATTCATTAAATTGACATTAAGCTCTAAAAAATCTGATACAGCATCAAAGCCATTTTCATCATTAGATACATCTCTAGAAAGCTTACCCAAAGCATTCATGTCAAAATTCTGATCTAGTAATGCATTTTTAATTTCAGCATTAAAAGGAATAAATTGCTCAACAAATACCGGGACTAATCTGGCATAATCCACAGCTCTTTCAGGATCATTTGTAGCTTCTTTGACTTGATCATATATAGATTGCATGTACCCTTTTAAATCAAAAACTTCACCTCTTGAAGTTATCTCTAAAAGATCTTTGGCTACCTGTATTCCAAATCTTCTTTGTTGTTGTTCTGAAATTTTACAATTCATGATTTATCCGCATTCATTGATGTTATCCAACCATCCGCTTTCAGCGTCAGTTTGAGCAATTTCTAATAATTCTTTTGCATTCTCTGGGGTATTCATTACCTCAGTTACAGCTTCATTAGAAAGTTCTTTTTCTTCTTCAGTCGCTTCAACTTCAGTAGTAGTAACGCCTACTTCTGCTGCTAATGGACTGTATTTATATTTAATCCTGTTTTTAAGCGTGTTTCTTGAAATTCTGTAATAAACAGTAGGATCATTTAATTTATGAGCGTAGATGGTGTTTCCTGTGATATTATCTACCTTAGCTTTAGTACCAAATCTATCATTCATTATAAATACCTCACCTGCAACAAAATCATCAAATTCAAAATCAAATGCCATTCTTTCTTTTTTAGCAGCAACAACTTGCTGTATGTAATCACTATCTATTTCTCCAATCTCTCGCAAGTTAGGATCTAGCATAATGTTATGAAGCTCAATTTCAGCAGCATCTAATTCTTCAATAGTGTTAGCAGAATTAACTAAATCTTCAATCTCACCTCGAACTTTTAATTTTTGCTCTTGTTTTTCAGCAGCTTGCGTTTGAGCAGCGGCTAGATCCATAGCTTCTCTCTCTGATTTGGTGATATTATCATCAATTAAATCTTGAGCTTCTTCAATACCCATTTCATTAATCTCTTGATGCAGATAACCTAAATTCTTCAGAGCGTTTCTCATAGGTGTAGTAATAATCCTTACACCAGTAGTAGCGGTTTTCTTGGTTTTCTTAGCTTTAGGAGGAGCTCCGTCAATGGTTCTACCAGTTTTCTCATTGTATTCATCAAGAATAGTTTTAGCTGTAGAGAAGTTTTTAAACCAATTTCTAAAAGCTGCTGAGTTTAAAATTTGATCATCACTTTGCTCGGCCCATCTAGGGTTAAGATTATCTGCTTGACCTTCAGCACCTCTTTTAGACTCTTCATCTTTATAAGCTTGTAAAAGATCTCTTGCAAGAATTGAATGTTCATTGACCAAAATACTAATAGGGACAGTATTCCTTATCTTAACTCTTTTAGGAGCTTCTTTTATAGTTTTCTTTTCAACCGGTGCTGGCTTTACAGCTGCTATCTTCTTATCAAACTCCTTATTAATAGCTTCTGTATCTACAGTTGGTTCTACAGCATCTTCTGTTTCAGTAGGAGCTGTTTCTAGTTTAAAGTCTATTTTTTCTCCAGCAACTACAATAGTAGCAACTCTTAGCCCGTAAAAAGGAGAAGATTCATCTGTGTTCTCTCTAATTTCCTTAACTCTTGCCGGTATAGTGTCTTTATCTTTACTCTCTTTTATAGCTTCTACTAACTCTAAAGCAGTTTCATTTTCTTCAGATTCTAAATCTATTCCTAAATTCTCTACAGCTTCTTCAAAAGTATTGTACCCTTTATCATTTTGAGTTCTAGGTTCTCCTTTTTTATTAGCAGTTTGTGTTTTAAATGTAGTCTTTTTAACCCCATCCTTTTCTGTAGTTTCTGTTGTTACAGTAACCATAGTACCAGAACCATCATTAAAAGTTTTATAAGGCTTTTCTAATGCACCTTTAACTGATTTAATAGGAGCTTCTTTTAATGCTTTTTCAAGAGTTTCAATATCGACATCTTCTTGCCAAGTAGGTTGACCTATATTTTCAAGAGCTTCTTTTTCTGCCTTTAGATCAAGCAAAGCTTCCTTCATTTCTTCTTCACTCTTGATTTCTACCGTAACCTCTACTTGAGGTTCTTGTATCACGGAACTACCTAAAGAAATTCCAAAGGTTACAATCTTGCTAATAATTTTCTTTTGCTCAGGTTGATCACTTAGAACAAATGGATTATTGACTTTTGTTACTGTAACATCAATAGCCGGTGTAAGAGTTCTTCCTAATATGCCAGGCATTGAAAGCTCATAACCTTGCTCTTCAAGCTTAGTTATTTCATTTTGAGCAATACCTTTTTCTTCAGCTAATGCATCTTCAATAGATAAAGGATCTTGTTCATATTCATATACACTATTTACTATTTCAGCAATTTCTTTAAGTATAGCTTTAACTGTATTTAATTCACTTAAAGAGTCATCAATTTTAATTTCTTCAATTTTTGCAAATCGCTCATCAATACCTGCTTTAACCTTTTCTTTAAGAGCATTCCTCTTTTCATTTTTTTCTATAGAAGGTTTACTTGCTCTGTTTAATGCTTCTTTACGCTCTTCTTCAATTCTTACATATTCATCAAGAAGGTTCGGGTAATTTTCAACATCTTCTAACTCTTGAGTAGTAGTTGCATCACCACCTTCTACCATTTTTTTAGCCAAAGCAGCTACTCGCGCATAGTCACCTGCAGTAGCTTCTGCTTCAATGCCTTCTGGTTTAACTTCTGTTTCAGTAAGTTCTCCGTATGTCTTATCAATTTTGTTTGTGATAACACCAATAGCAGCATTAAGGACACTATTATCTACATTCCTACCAAATACTCCTTTGAGCATCTTTAAAACAGCTCCTATGAAAGTAGACCACCCAGTAGCAACTTTACCATCATACTTTATTTCCGCTAAAAATGTCTGAAATTGCTCACTGCTCATAGCTTCAGCTACAAACTCAGCTTCATTTTTAAGACCGTATAATAACCGATCCCCCCATTTCTCTTTTACATCATCTTGGTTAAAGTATTCGCGAGCCTTTAACAATAAATCACTAATGTCATTTTTAAATGCGGAATCTTTTTCTAATTCGGCTACAGTTCTTCTATGAATCTCTTCATGTAATATTACATGCTCGATAGGTGTATTACCGCCATCATAATTTTCAGAACTATATCTAGCATCAATAACGGTTTGAGTTGTTTCGCTGTAAGAACCAGGAGTACTCTCTTTTTTAGAAAAAGTGACTGTTTCTTCATCTGAAGCAATTTCTTTTAATCTTTCTGCTAAAGCTTTTTCACTATCTGTAGCATAGTCACTTTCAATTATAGCTTGTAAGACTTCCAGTAAAGAAACCTTTGATTTAGTATCAAATCCAAATTGCTTAGCTAAGTCATCATAAGTTCTTTTATCATCATCAAATTTATCCCGAGCTTTAGTATTCCATATTGAACCTTTTCTTTCTGGAATAGGCATGTTCATTACTTCACCTACCCACTCTTCTACAAAATTTACAGCTTTAATATAATCCTCATTTTCAGTACCATCTTCATTTAAAGGAACAACTGGTTGTAGTGTATTTGCGTAAAAAAATTCAGAAGGTAGAATGCCTTTATCTAATAATTGATAAGCTTGTTCTGGATCAAAAAACATTCCTAGATCATGCAACCCTCTAAGCATGTCATTGAAATCCATCATTTTTTGATACTCGTCATAGGAAGCGGCAATCTCAGCTTTTCTGTTTTCGTATTTTAATCTTACAATCTCTTTATTACGCTCAACTTGTTCTAAATAACCTCCGGGATTTAACAAAGCATTGATTGAATCTGTAATAATCTTAGACTCTTTACTTAATTGATTAAAATCAATAATCTGTTGAAATGCTTTTTGAATACTTTCATCAAATACATAGTCATCATTTGTTTCAGCAATATCTTTTAAATATGCTTCATAAGCATCATAAAGTTTTTGAACAGCTTCTTCTTCAGCAGACAAAACTGCGTCATCTGCAGCTACCTCAGCAGGCCTTTTAAAAAATTCATCGTATTCTAATTGAGCTTTCTTTGCAGGACCTGCTTCTGTTAAAGCTGTCTCTAACTCCTCAGATATTTCTACAGCATTATAATCCTGAAGAGCTTCTAAATAATTTTCTAAAAGTTCTTTTTTTCGTTTTGCTCTTTGTTCAGCTTTGATAGATTCTGGTGCAATAGATCCTTCTAAAGATTCAATCTCAACCTTAAGCGTATCTAATTCAGTCTGAATATCAGATTGTTTAAATAATACATTAAAATCTGATAAAGGAGTATTTTTCAGTTGAGCATCATTCTTAGCATTATTCAATATAGAATTCATTCTGCTAAGTGTATTGTCAAATGAAGATTGCATAAAAACAGCTTGTTTTTTGGCATCTTCCCAAGCTTTGTAATCTAGTTCTGCTAAAACCTTCATTTTTCCTTTATACTTACTAGGATCAATAGGATTAGGAAACTTCTTTTCTATAAGTTTATAACGCTCTTCAATTTGCTTAGCTCTGTCAATAGCAGAATCAATACCAGCATCAAATTCAGCTTTGGTCATACCTTTATACCGGGCA